>ENA-UOJC01000156-UOJC01000156.1-human-gut-metagenome-genome-assembly--contig:-C104-NODE-156-length-121624-cov-46.676974_pt1 | contig 121624 bp, 96 predicted proteins | sample MGYA00242339_ERZ723886 | MGnify/ENA metagenome assembly ERZ723886 | reverse complement strand
TTCTCCCACTCCCCGGTGAACTCCGGGAATCTGAGAGACGGGCTCAAAAGGCAAGATTATCTTTAATTGTTCAAATGAGTGGCGGATTTCGGGCAACGTTTTCGCCACATAATGATTCCATAGCGTGTCACGTGACACTCTTCGGCAACGAAATCACACTAAAACGTCGCTGGATAATCCACGCTTACCACAACGGTGGCATTTCCCTTAGATAATGCTGCCGTCGAATGAACTTTTGACGTCGACGGGAGCAATATCGCTTTTTTATGATCCTTTAGCTGTGTGTAAAGATGATTTTCCACAAGACTTAAATCATAGTCGATTTCCCGTTCCATTATAATTACCTTTCACAAAATTAAGAATCATTATGGAGACAAAAACCATCAAAGAGATCGCATTGGCTTGGAAAGATGACAAGCGATGCTATGTAAAGCGGTCAACATTCGCTGCTTATGTGCTTATTCTGGAGAATCACATCTTGCCTTCATTTGGCGAGTGTGATACTCTGAATGATAGTCGGGTACAGGATTTCGTCTTACGGAAACTGGACAGCGGACTCTGCGTCAAGACGGTGAAGGACATTCTCATTGTTTTGAAAATGGTGATGAGGTTCGGCGTGAAGAACGGGTGGATGAACTACTGCGAATGGGATATCAAATATCCGACGACAGAGTCCAGTAATGAAATCGAGGTACTGACGGTGGCGAACCATAGGAAGATTCTCGAGTTCGTCAAGTTGAACTTCACGTTCCGTAACCTCGGAATCTACATCAGTTTGACTACGGGGCTACGCATCGGTGAGATCTGCGGATTGAAGTGGTCCGACATAGATGTCGTTAACGGTACGATAACAGTAAGGCGCACCATTGAGCGCATATACATCATCGATGGCGAAAACAAACACACGGAACTCATTGTCAATACTCCCAAGACAAAGAACTCTTGCCGAGATATACCGATGTGCAAGGAACTGATGGCGATAGTCAAACCTTTGAAGAAAGTTGTCAATGATGATTTCTACGTGCTGACCAATGAGGAAAAGCCAACGGAACCACGGACATACCGCAATTATTATCATCGACTGATGAAACGCCTCGGAATCCCACGTCTGAAATATCATGGGCTCAGGCACAGCTTCGCGACACGTTGCATCGAGAGTAATTGTGACTACAAGACTGTCAGTGTGCTGCTCGGACACGCCAACATAACGACAACTCTGAATCTGTACGTGCATCCGAATATGGAGCAAAAGAAGCGTTGCATTTCCAAGATGCTTAAATCGCTCGGGAAGTAAGTCTTGGAAAACCCAATGAATATTCTTGAATCTGTTCCAATTACGGGAACATATTCTTATCTTGCGTGATATTGGAAAGCGTTTATGTTTATGGACAGAAGGATATTCATAACATATTTATTGATTTGTGTCTGCGCTCTTTGCGGGGCGCGGGAGAGACAGGAGAGACACAGGTACGAGATTCGCTTTGACACTCCGGCCTCGCTTCGGCGGCAGCCGACGTGGTGTGGGGGAGAGGATCCGGAATGGGAGTCACGGTCGCTGCCGCTCGGGAACGGGAGCATCGGGGCCAATGTGCTGGGGTCTATTCAGGCGGAGAGGATCACGCTCAATGAGAAAAGTCTCTGGAGAGGCGGTCCGGGAACTTCCGGCGGGGCGGAACATTATTGGAACGCCAACAAGGAGTCGGCCGGAGTCCTTCCTGAAATCCGCAGCGCTTTCGAGGCTGGCGATTACGACAAGGCGGCGGAACTGACCCGGAAGAACTTCAACGGGCTTGTGGCTTACGACAGTTCGGAAGAGAAGGAATTCCGTTTCGGCAGTTACACGACTGCCGGGGAACTGAAAATCTGGACGGGGATTGATTCGGCCTCTGTCACGGATTATCACCGGGTTCTGTTACTTGAAGATGCCGTGGCACGGGTGACTTTCAGCAGCGGAGGGGTAAACTATTCAAGGGAATATTTCATCTCGTACCCGGCGAACGTGATGGTGATGCGGTTCCGTGCCGACCATCCCGGAATGCAGAGTCTAAGGCTTGAATATTCACCTAATCCCACCGCTGACGGCAGTGTAAAGCCTGACGGGAAGGATGGCCTTGTATATTCAGGAAGATTGAAAAACAATCAGATGGAGTACGCCGTGCGCGTCAGGATGACGGTCAAGGGTGGCTCGTTTTCCAATAGGGGCGGTGTGCTGGAGGCTTCGGGTGCGGATGAGGCCGTGTTTTATCTGTCCGCCGACACCGATTACAGGATGAACTATGATCCGGATTTTGGCGACCCTAAGGCCTATGTCGGGGTGGAGCCGTTAGTGACGACCGAAAGAAGGATGAAGGCGGCGCTTGCGAAAGGCTACGATGCTCTGCTGGACGAGCATATTTCCGACTATTCCTCATTGTTCGGTCGGGTCGATCTGTCATTGGGAGGAAATTCCGCTCCAGTCGATCTGTCCACTCCTGAACGCCTTGAACGTTATCGCTCTGGTGCTTCCGATCCTGGTTTGGAGGAACTTTACTACCAGTTCGGCCGCTATCTGCTGATCGCCTCCTCCCGGCCCGGCAACCTGCCCGCCAATCTTCAAGGAATATGGCACAATGGCATTGACGGCCCGTGGAATGTGGACTACCACAACAACATCAACATCCAGATGAACTACTGGCCGTCCTGCTCCGCCAACCTGCCGGAATGCGCCGAGCCATTCTTTGAATATGTCCGCTCGCTCGTGAGGCCGGGAGAGAGGGTGGCACGCTCGTACTACGGAGCTCGTGGCTGGACCGCGTCGATCTCCGGGAATCCTTTCGGGTTCGCCTCCCCTTTGACTTCCGAGGATATGACCTGGAACCTTTGTCCGATGGCCGGTCCGTGGCTCGCCACACATCTGTGGGATTACTACGACTTCACACGCGACACTGCATTCCTTCGTGACACGGCTTATGAAATCCTCCGCTCAAGTGCCCGTTTTACAGTCGATTACCTTTGGCATAAGCCTGACGGTTCGTACTCCGCCGCTCCGTCCACATCGCCGGAACACGGCCCTGTTGACGAGGGGGCCACTTTCTCTAATGCGGTGGCTAGGGAGATTCTGCTGGACGCGGCGGCAGCCGCTGAGATTCTCGGTCTGGATGAAGAGGAACGATCCGAATGGCTTTCCGTGGAAAAAGCCCTGCCTACGTACAAGATCGGCCGTTTCGGTCAGCTGATGGAATGGTCAAAGGACATAGACAATCCTGATGACCATCACAGGCACGTCAACCACCTGTTCGGGCTTCATCCGGGCCACACTTTGTCTCCTTTGGCTACTCCCGAGCTCGCCGAGGCCGCCAGAGTCACCTTGAACCATAGGGGAGACGGGGCCACAGGCTGGAGTATGGGCTGGAAACTGAACCAATGGGCACGATTGTATGACGGAGACAGAGCCTACAAACTGTTCAGGAATCTTCTTGGGAATGGTACTCTGGACAATTTGTGGGACACCCATCCTCCGTTCCAAATCGACGGCAATTTCGGCGGCACCGCAGGCATCACCGAAATGCTGTTGCAGAGCCACTTGGGATTCATACATCTGTTGCCGGCGCTTCCTTCCGCCTGGCCTGACGGCAAAGTCACCGGCCTTCTTGCCCGAGGCGGCTTCGAGGTCGATTTCGAATGGTCCGCCGGCAGGCTGACAAAAGCCGTCATCCATTCCCGCGCCAGCTCCCGATGCGCCCTCCGCAACGGTCAGACCACCCTGGAATTCGACACAAAGCCAGGGATTGCTTACCACATCACGTTCTGAAACGGCGAATTAATATTCATGACGAGGCTTTTGAAGTGAATATTTTATGTCCTCGCATTGTTTGCTAAAGATTATTTGATATATTAACGCCCCCAATTCTGGATATCCTCGTCTTGATGATGAGGCGGCTTCATATTCAACGTGTGTTATTGCTGAGTGCGGAGCCGGGTCGGTGACGAACTTAATAAATATTCTTATGAACCACTTTCTCGGGAAAAGTGTGGGGGGTGCTGTTTGCCGTGCTTTCGGCTTGTGTGCTCCCTGCGTGCAAGACAGACCTTTCAGATGTCTGGAACTCCATTGACAACATCGATGACCGGTTGTCGCAGGTGGAGAAGAAAATCGAGGAGATGAACACGAACATCGACGCGCTTGGTAAAATCTGTGACGCGTTGAGTTCCAATGTCTCCGTCTCAAGTGTAACCCCTCTTCAGGATGCATCCGGCTATGAGATTGTCTTTTCGGACGGAACCAAGGCCACGATCCACAACGGGACAGACGCGGAGCTTCCTCGTCTCGCTTCCGGGGCTTCGTTGGGTGAGCCTTATGTTCAGGATGCTACCTACATCTCGGTTGACGGAGGAAAGACCTGGACCAGGATTTCCGGAGAGAACGGAGTCTCCTTCTTTGAAAGTGTCAAGGCTGATGAGTCCTCCTCCAAGGTCACATTGGTCCTGGCTGACGGAACGGTGATCGAGGTGCCGTTTGTGAAAGATTTTATGTTCGCTTTTGCCTAGTCCGATGTCAAGGCGACCACCGCTCATTCCGTCAGCACTCCTTCGTCTGATGCCGCCTACTATCTTATGAAGCACGCCAATGACACGCAGTGGAGCGTGATTGACCAACAAGAGCAGGGCGGAATTTATGAATATGTCTGCCGCAACGGATATAAACTCAAGGCCACGGATGTCTATGATTGGACCGGACTTGTCGGTACCTATTCTGACGGAAAGATTGAGTTCGCTGACAACGGAGCGGTCGGAGGTCCGTACACTCTCCAAGGATATTGCTGGGTCGCCTTTGATTCTGATAGCAATCCTGTGGGCAGGGCTGACGCTGTGATTCCGGTCAACATCTCTTTCGAGAAATACGCTCAGACGGCTTCCGTCGCCGCTAAGAGCAGTGCGGAAATTTCCGGCCGTACTGTCGCGGACCGGACAAATGCACGTGATTCGAGAAGTCAGGTGCTCTTTGGATTTGATATAGAGTAATTTGTCCCGCGATAACAGACAACGCGCTCCCTGGCACGGAAATCCGGCAGGGAGCGCGTTTTTGTTAAAGGGCCAGACTTGTTGACGGAGGTTTTCTTTGGTCAGGACCGGCCGAATCTCCAGGCAAGGAGGGCGGCCAGATTCTCATCGGACTCCTTCCGCCACGATCTTTGGCAGGAGGTGATGTCAAGATATTCATCCTTGAGTCCGCTGTGGTCGAAAGCGAAGCCGAGCGAAGGATCTTCGGCGACCATATTCCTGACTTTGGTGTACATCTCCAGAAATCTGGCTCTCAGCGGACCACAGAGGACGAAGCCCTCATCGCAGTCGGACCAGTTGAGGTCACTGCCTGAAGTGCAGACACTTGAGGCTTCGATGTACTGCCTGAGCGCCAGGAATGTAAGGCCTGACTCGTTCAGAAAGTTTCCGTACTCCTCCCGCGCGAAGCTGAGCGCAAGGATGAACGGGACTTCCTCGCCGGCCTTGTGACGTTTATAGACCGTGCTCTCAAGACTTTTGATCCTTTCGAGATACTCTTGGGACATTTCCTTGATCAGGTCAAGGCTCATCTTCACATTCCCGCCTTCCGTCCAGGCGACAAGCTGGCATTTGTCGTTGTTCATACGCACAAAATATTTCAAAGAACATAATGGTTGACAAGACGCTGTCGGCCAACCACATAACACCGGCCACCCGGTTCCTGCTGTCAGGGTACAATACACCCTCATCAGGACCTTCGTCCGGCTTTGTGCGTATGTAAGGAATGATGTGTCAGTGCATTCTGCTGTGCGATTACAATCACAAAAGTAATGAATATTTTTGATAATCCACAATGATATTCATATATATTTTGTGGAATGCGGATTGAAATCTATTAAGGGGACTATTATAGGAGTTGGCCAGCATTTCTCTTATGACACTGATATGTAAACAATTGCGACCCATCGATATTCCTGCGCAAGAATCTGTATGTAAAGGACCTGATCTCCATCGTAGAATAAGACAAGGTGTAGCGGAAGATCCCTGGCTTATGCATCGGGTGAAAAAGGTGGCTTTCCGCACCCGACTCTAATCAGGGATGTCTCTCCGGGTGTATAACCACCATTTTTTCACCCGGAATAATAGTTGTTTGGATCTGAGCCGACAATGCCACGCGCCAAGGTTGATGAATGAACGTCGCCCACTGTTTTCTTCCCCTAACCAAAACCAGACGTCTTGTCCTTGTTGGTACACCAAAAGCGCGTTTCAGTCCATCCCGAGCTTTTCCTTCACTTTCGACCAGAAGGATGTCTGTTGGACTATCGGGGTGCTGTACGCATCGATGATGTCCTTCGGCTCAACATTCAGATTCATGACCGTATTGATTTGGATGTGCAAAGGTAGCCAATAAAAGGATGCGAGTCAACCTTGCGGGGAGAATAGGCTTTTTGCTCTGAGTCTTTTCTGAAAACAGCAACATTATTCAACGCAAGCCGGGAAATATTCGTAAATTTGCGGTTCGCTAATCGCTGAACTATGACGGAGGAAGGAAAGATAATCATCAAAGGGGCAAAGGTCAACAACCTTAAGGACATCACGGTTGAGATTCCGAGGAACAAACTTGTGGTGGTGACAGGCATTTCGGGCTCGGGAAAGTCGTCATTGGCTTTCGACACTTTGTTCGCCGAGGGACAGAGACGTTTCGCTGAGAGCCTGTCCTCGTACGCGCGCCAGTTTCTTGGAAGGATGAGCAAGCCTGATGTGGAGTCCATTGAAGGCATCCCTCCGGCGATCGCCATTGAGCAGAAGGTCAATGTCAAGAACCCACGCTCCACGGTCGCTACCACCACGGAGATCTACGACTATCTCCGCATCATCTTTGCGAGGATAGGCCGGACATATTCCCCGGTCAGCGGCAAGGAGGTCAAGTGTCACAGCGTCAATGACGTGATGGCTAGCATATTGAGCGGTGATTCAAGGACGGCGTATATTCTCGCCGACCTGAATTGGTCCGCCAGGGAGGATAAGGTAGAGTTGATGCTCCGTCTCAAGGAGGAGGGATATTCCCGTTTCTTTGGCGACGATGGCATCATCCGCATCGAGGATATAATGAGGATGGCTGACAAGGGGAAATATCCTGAACATCTTAACCTGTTGATCGACCGTCTGAAACTGCCCATATTCAAAGAGTGTCTGCCATATTCGGAAGACGGCTCTCCGTGGCCACAGAACGATTGGGAGGATCTACAGACAAGACTTCGCTCCTCGATTGACACGGCGTTCAGGGTGGGCGAGGGCAGACTCATCCTCCGCAAGGACAATTCCGTTGAGGAATATTCCAACCGCTTTGAACTGGACGGAATGACGTTCCGCCAGCCTGATGAATATCTCTTCTCGTTCAACAGCCCTCTTGGGGCGTGCCCGGTCTGCGGAGGCCTAGGAAAGATCATCGGGGTCAGCGAGGACCTTGTGATTCCGGACAAGACCAAGAGCATCTACGATGGTGCGATCGCCTGCTGGAAAGGCGAGTCGATGGGCTGGTTCCGGGATCATCTGATCAAGGTGGCGCCTCGTTATGGGATTCCGATTTTTGAGCCGTACTGCAATCTGCCGCAAAAGGTCAAGGACATCATCTGGGACACACACAGTGTTGAGGGGGATGACAGTACCCTCATCGGAATCAACGAGTTCTTCAAGTGGGTTGAGTCCAACAGGTACAAGATCCAGTACAAGTACATGTTGAGCCGATTCTCTGGAAGGACCACCTGTCATGCTTGTCACGGCACGAGACTCCGTCCTGAGGCATTGTACGTGAAAGTCGGAGGGAAGACGATCGCGGAACTGCTTGACATGAACGTGGATGAGCTTCTTGACTTCTTCTCGAACTTGAAGTTGACAGACTACGAGAACACGATCGTTCGCAAGGCCGTTGAAGAGATCGTCTCTCGTCTGAGGTACATAAAGGATGTCGGTCTGGCGTATCTGACCCTGAGCCGGGCATGCAACACCCTTTCCGGTGGCGAAAGTCAGAGGATCAATCTGGTGACAGCTCTGGGAAGCTCGCTGGTCGGCTCGATGTACATTCTTGACGAGCCAAGCATCGGCCTGCATCCACGTGACACGGACCGGCTTATCGGAGTCCTGCGCAAGCTCAGGGACATCGGCAACACGCTTGTCGTGGTGGAGCACGATGAGGAGATCATCCGCGCGGCCGATGTGCTGATTGACATGGGACCGTACGCCGGAGTGAACGGTGGCCGGATAGTTTTCCAAGGCCGGACCGATGATAAGATTCCGGAGAAGGTGATGAACAGTTCGCTGACGCTCCAGTACCTGACGGGGCGGCGTTCCCGCTATGTCAGGGAGAAACATCCGTGGACATATTCAATCACCGTGGAAGGCGCTCAGGAGCACAATCTTAAGAATATAGATGTGCAGTTCCCGCTGGGAGTGCTGACCGTCGTGTCGGGAGTCAGCGGCAGTGGCAAGTCGTCCCTTGTGGGGGACATCCTCTATCCTGCGCTCTACCGCATGATCAACCAGACCGGCGACCTTCCGGGAATATTCAGGAAAATCTCCGGCAACACCGACCGCATCAAGAATGTTGAATATGTCGACCAGAACCCGATAGGGAAGAGCTCACGCTCCAACGCCGTGACCTATCTCAAGGTCTATGATGACATCCGCAAGCTCCTCGCCGAGCAGCAGTACGCCAAGATCAACGGCTACACTCCGTCCTTCTTCTCGTTCAACCAGGACGGCGGCCGCTGCCCGGAATGTCAAGGGGACGGTTTCGTGCGCATTCCGATGCAGTTCATGGCTGACGTGACGATGGTCTGCGAGACGTGCGGCGGCAAGCGCTTCAAGCCGGACATCCTTGAGGTCAGGTTCAAAGGCAAGAACATCGACGATATCCTGAACATGAGCGTCGAGGAGGCGATCTCGTTCTTCGGATCGCAGCCTGAGGACCTTTCCAAACAGATCGCCCGCAAACTTCAGCCTCTTGTGGATGTGGGGCTTTCCTACATCAAACTCGGGCAGAGCTCGTCAACCTTGTCCGGTGGAGAGAGTCAGAGGATCAAACTGGCTTGGTTCCTGTCCAAGAACGAGGAAGATCCGATGAACGGCCGGAAAAAGATTCTGTTCCTCTTTGACGAGCCGACGACCGGCCTGCATTTCTACGATGTGGAGAAGTTGCTGAAAGCCTTTGACTTCCTGATTCGTAACGGGCACACCGTGATTGTGGTGGAGCACAATCTGGATGTGATCAAGGCGGCGGATTGGGTGATCGATCTCGGTCCGGAGGCCGGTGACAATGGCGGACAGGTGGTCTTCGCCGGTACCCCTGAGGACATGGTCAAGAATGGACTGTCCTGGACCGCGAAGTACCTTCGTGGGTAGGATACTGCAATGCTTTTTAGGTCAGAAAAAAGGCAAATTCCAAATTTTGCACGTTACCAAAATTGAAATTTGATTTTTCTGACCTTGATAAAGAATCTGGTATATTCTTTTATTGTCACTGTTTCTGGTCGACAAATCTTGTCGATGGTCACTGAATTGTAACTATTTCTGGTCACTGAGCTTGTCGAAGTGACCAGATTTGAGCTTGCCGAAGTGACATGATTAATCTTTCCAGTAGAACGAGATGTAATTCTGAAGAGGTCTCCGTTTGTTTTCCGGAGGTAGGGTCATGAAATCTCCGTAGGAGTCGCGCAGTATCTTGTCGTAGCCTTTCCAGACAAAGAACTCGCTGTCTTCGAAAGGCATTTTGACATATTCTCTGATCTCGTCGTCATCGAAAAACTCGTTGGTCCCGGAGTCTGGACAACAAAGTTGCGACCAATGATGGCTTTCGGCGGGGGAGACCAATGATATCAATGTGTTCATGTCCTTGACAATGTCGGCGGGATTTCGCTTGATAAGGCGTGGATGAGTTCTTTTCAAGACCCAAATTTTCAGTCTTTTCCTAACGGATAATCTGGATGATGAGATTGTGTGCACTCTGCGTATTCCGACATTGAACTTCATGAGCAGAAGGAGGGAATCGTAGATTCTGTCAAAAGTGTCCTTGTCGTCAGGTACCCTGTCAACCGGGAATATGTCAATCCAGACCCCGACATCCTTTTTCACCCAAGGAATGCAACTTGACGCAAGAGTCTTTTTGGTGTCACAGACCCTGCCGAAAGCGATGTAGCAGTCTGGAGTGTTACGACTGTCTATGAATGAGTACAGCTTTGACTTGTAGATGGTTCTGAACCTTTCATAGTCCTCGCGCGGCATCATGATGTCCACGTCGTCATCCCACGGAATGAACCCTTTGTGGCGGACCGCGCCGAGCATAGTGCCGTAGCCTAATGAATATCTTATATTGTTCTTTTCGCAGAATCCGGCCACATCCTTGAGTATGTCAAGACTGAACTGTTGAAGCTCCTGGAGTGTGAGGTGTCTCATTGCTGTCACTAACTTAGTTTGTAAACGTTCTTCCCGTTGATGTAGTCCTCCTGGACACGAGCCATCGCGATGATCTCCTCCTTTGTCAGAAGATAAAGGTTCTGCTCCGGGTTGAGAATTTGTGAGACGAACTCTCTGATCTCGTATCTAAGCCCTTCTCCCATAAATGGATAGAAACATTTCCTGTTCATGTTCTGATCCTCGAACCGAAGCTCGAAATAGTCCGTCTTCCACCACGGGGCCGGGACATAGATGTAGCCCTGTGTCCCGGAGATGACCATATTTCCCTCCGTCTTGGCTCCGAGTCCGACTTGGAATGAAGCGGTGGCGTTGTCGTAACGGAACACAGCCTTGGTGTACATATCTACATCATTCTTCATTATCGAGTAGAAGTTGATGTTCCGGATGTCGCGCCCCAACAGCTTTATTATAGGCAGGAGAGGGAAGCACGCGTTCTCGTTCATGCTGTCACCGAATCTTGCGTGGTCGAGTTTCGAGGAGTTTTCGTCGGTCAGGGTGGTCACTGAAGCGTTGATGTCCACGATTTTTCCGATCACGCCGGATTTCAGCATAGAAACAAGGTGTCTGAACGCCGGGCAGTATGCTGTCTTATGCGCCACCATCAGGGTTCTTTCCTTGGCCCCGGCTATCGAGAACAATTCCTCCGCCTCGGAAAGATGCAGTACAAAAGGAGTCTCCGCCAGCACGTGTTTCCCTGCCAGAAGGGCCGCTTTGGCATATTCATAATGAGTGTAGTGTGGAGAGGCCACATAGACGGCGTCGCAGTTGGCCAGCAGCTCGTCAAGTGTCCGGGCCGCCATCGGTATCCCGTTCGCCAGGCAGAACTTCCGGCATTCCTCCTGATCGGGATTGTAGGCCGCGCTGACCGTGTTGCCGCTGACGAACTTCGCCTCCGGCACGAATCTTCCGGCTATGCTGCCGGTCCCGATTATTCCGATCCTCACCGAGATCTGCTCCTCCCTTAGCATCGTGCTTGAGATGCCTTGTGTGCGTGGCAGATAGACCACCTCGCAGTACTCTTTGAGATAGTCGAAGTAGCCTTCCCAGTCCGATCCTATGGCGAAGACATCCACGTTGTATTTCTGGATGTCGTCGATCTTCTGCCCTTTGTACTCCTCGATGATCACCTCATCGACGTAGCCCGTCTCCTTGACCGCCTGGACACGTTTCATCACGCTGTCCCTTGTGTTCATCTTCCCGCGCTCAAGATCGAAGTTGTCAGTGGTCACCCCCACAATCAGCCAATCACCAAGCTCCTTTGCTCTGCGCAGCAGATTGATATGCCCTTGATGCAGTACATCAAAGGTACCGTAGGTGATGACAATCCTCCCGTGCGGGCGGTCGCCGCCTATGTTGGGAATATCCTTACTCATCAATCTCTGTCTCGATTAAGTGGATGCGCTCTGCCAAGGTCCGGAGCTCCTCGTCAGTCTGAAGCCCCATATGTGAGATCCTGTAGAATCCCGGAAGCGAGCCTGGCATAATGAATGTCTCGTAACGCTCTATCAGTCCTCTGAATATCCTGCGCTCGGCTGTGTCCTTTGTCTGGATGGCCGTGATGGCGTTGGACGGATTCTCGGCCGGCATTGTCCAGCCGTACCTGCGGCACTCTTCTCTGAACACCTCAGCCCTGTGACGGACTTGCGAGATGTTGTACATCTCACCTCCCTGAACTTGAATCTGCCTGAGCCTCGCGTTGAGCTGGAGGTAGATGAGGGTGGCCGGGCTGAACGGGGTCTGCCCCCTTTTGAGATTGCCCAGGTTGTCCTCAAAGTCCCAGTAGTAGCCTCTGTGGGCATATTCATAGCCTTCCAGCCTTTTGCTGATGAACAGGATCGACAGTCCCGGAGGAATATTCAGACCCTTCTGGGTGCTTGTGACGCAGATGTCGATTCCAAGCGCGTCCATATCCAGCTCTTCGGCGAGGAATGAGCTGATGACATCGACAACCAATGAGACATTGTGCCTGTGGCATATCCCTGAGATCTTCTCAAGGTTGAATATCTGGCCGGTCGAGGTTTCGTGGTGCTGGCAGAGGAACACTTCGGGGCTCTCGGCCTCCACTGTCCGCTCCAGCTCGTCATAGTCGATGTCTTTGGCGAAGGGAACCTTGAAGTCAACCACCGGAACTCCGTAATATTCACAGAGTGAGACCCAGCGCCTGCCGAACGAGCCGCCGTTGATCGCCAACGCCTTGCCCTTCGTGCTGACGTAGTTCTCCACAACAGCGCTCATCGCGCCGGTGCCGGAACCCGTGTAGATGATTGTCTTTCCTCCCTGGCAATGGATGAGGTCCAACAGGATTCTCTCGGATTCGAGATTGATTTTTGAGAACTCCTCGGTTCTCATATATGGGATCGGCTGTGACCCGACCGCCGCTATTTCCTTGTCCAGATCTCCTGGAAAAACATAAGAATGCATACTCGGTTCGCTACAGATTACGCAAATTTAGCAAAAATCAGTTATATTTGTGAATATTCGGCAATATTTTGGACTTATAATGCAAAAATTATCACATAGAGAGATTCAACTCTACCTCCTGGACATCCTGAAGGCTGTTGACGCTTTCTGCGCGAAGGAAGGAATCAGGTATTCTATGGCTTACGGAACGCTTCTCGGAGCGGTGCGCCACAAAGGCTTCATTCCTTGGGACGATGACATTGACCTGTTGATGCCACGTCCTGATTATGAACGCTTTGTCGCTACTTTCGGCAAGGATCCGGACTCCCGTTACCGCTGCCTTTGCCACAAGGAAGGGGTGAAGGGGGACCGTTTTGTCCATTTTTTCGCCAAGGTTGAGGACACTCGTACCAAAAGCCTGCAAGGACGTGGTTTTGACTATGATTTCGGTCTGAACCTCGACATATTCCCGGTTGACGGAAAGCCTGAGGACGCTGTCCTTCAAAGAAAAAGGGAGCGGTTGCTGACGCATTGGTCCCACAGGCTGAACATCTGCGGCACCAGATTCGACCTGTTCAATTTCCATCAGCCGCTGTTCTCAAAGCTTGAGGCGCACGCGAGGGGTGTTGAATATTGGTGGAGGAAGATCAACACCGAGATGCTGAAGTACCCTTACGAGACCTCAAACCTTGCAGGAACCGTCTCTGTGACATACAACGGCACAAGGGAAATCTTTGACAGGAATATGTTCGAGGAATATGTTGACCTGGAATTCGAGGGTGCGGCGTTCAAGGCGTTCAGGCGTTGGGACGAATGGCTGTCACAGGAGTTCGGGGACTATATGACCTTGCCTCCCGAGAATGAGCGTAAAACTCACGATCTTACTGTTTATCTTCTTGATGATTAGTTCTCTATGGATGTCGTTATAACCTACGTCAACGGCCTTGACCCTGTTTGGAGGGAAGAATATTCACGGGCATTGAATATCCCCGCATTGGACAAAAGGTTCCGGGATTGGGGAACATTGAGGTATCTGCTCCGCGGAGTGGAGACGTATATGCCGTTTGTCAGGAATGTCCATCTGGTGGTCTCCGGGAAGACCCAGGTTCCGGAATGGGCGTCGGATCGCTTGAAAGTGGTGACCCACAGGGACATTATTCCGGAGGAGTTCCTGCCGACATTCAACAGCACGACCATCGAGATGTTCCTTCACCGGATTCCGGGGCTGGACGAACGGTTCATCTATTTCAATGACGATATGTTCCCGGTGTCGCCTTGCCGTGAGGAGGATTTTTTCCGTGACGGGAAGATTGTGATAGGGTTCTCGACCCATCTTTTAGCGACCGGGATGTACAAGCGTCAGTGCCGGAATTCGGACCGTTTGGCGAGAAAGGCTCTCGGGCTTGGACACACTCCGTTTTTCATACGTCCCCAGCATATCTGCTCACCTATGTTCCGGAGCGCCTGCGAGGAGGTTTACGCTAAGATGAGAACGGAGATTTTCTCCACCGTCTCACAGGTCCGTACTATGGATAACCTGAACCAGTACCTGTTTCTGGACTATATGTACCATCAGGGAAAGGCCATCCGTGAACGTCTCTCCGGCAAGTTCTTTTCCATAGCCACGTCTTCTGCGTCATCAATCAGGGAATATCTTCTACACCCGTCACGTAAGCTTGTCTGCATCAATGACGTGCATCTTAAGGACGAGGCTTATGTTTCGGAACGCCGCATCCTGTTGGATTCCTTTGACGCGGCTCTTCCAAAGAAGTCAGTTTACGAGAAGTGAGGTTTACCGTTTCAGGGCGCTTTTGAACAAAGTGTCCCATTTCTCCATCGTCTTTTCCAGAGAGAAGCTCTCCGAGCGCCTTTTTGATTCCGCCCCGAACCTTTTCCGCAGCTCTTCGTTGGCTATGACGCTGCATATTCCCTGTGCAAGCGTGCCGGTGTCGCCAACTTTCGCAAGGTAGCCGTTCGCGCCGATGGTGACAATTTCCGAAGGCCCTTTAGGGCAGTCGTAGCTTACGATAGGCAATCCGGTCGCAAGGGCTTCGAGAAGGATCATCGGGAAACCTTCGAACCTCGATGACATCACCAGGCAGGAGCTTCCGAGCAGTTCTTTCCTGACATCGTTTGTCCGCCCTTCCAGAGTCACTTTCCCTTTCAAGCCCATTGAGTCTATCTGATCCTGAAGGGATTCTTTTTGGCTGCCATCACCGTAAACGCTTAATTTCCAGTCAGGATGCCTGGCATCAACGGTTTTCCAGGCCGTGATCAGATCCTTGAAGTTCTTCTGGCTTTCCAACCGTCCGGCGGCTATGCAGCGTTTTTCGTCGAGGTGGGAGACTTCGTCAGACACAAACGGGAGCGGGTTGTAGATCTGCTCGACTTCAGGAGTCACTTTCCGCCAGTCATTTTTGTCTGCCTTGGTCAGCACGACAAACCTGTCCAGTTTCCTGACAGCATTTTCCAGTTTTCGTGTCCTGAAGGAGGCGTATAGCTTACCAATGGCGTTGGTGCCGTATTTCATAAGGAATTTCTCGTGGGAAAAATGAAATTCCCCTATTTTCACGCTACCGTCAGTGCATCTTGTGAGGGCATAGAGACTGTTGTCGCAGACGGTCACGGTGATGTCAGGACGGATCTTGGCCAAAAGCGCGTCAAGGCGTTTCCTGTACTTGATGAGAAACATCCTGTCATTGGCGTCAAGATCGTGGCGGATTATCTTCCCGCTTAGTGGAAAGAACTCTTTCCGGCCTTTTTGCCGGGCCGTGATGATGTGTATCTCATAGCCCATAACATCGGCCAGGTAGTTGGCCTTTGTTGTGAGTACTCTCTCGATGCCACCGGAAAGGTTCAGGGCGTGTATGCAGTATGCAAGTCGCATAGCTTGGTCTTTTTGCGCCACCAATTTACGAACTTTATGCTGGAATTCAAAGTGGTCGGATCATTTCACGCATCTTCCCGCCGGCCAACCTTCGAGACTCCGACGAAGAGTAAAAGCAAGTTCGAAATTTTGAGTGGATACCGCGGCAGAACGCCGCTTAGTGTTGTTGTGAACCGGTGTCTGACCGGCCGGCCTTCAGGCGGGATTCAAGCGTGAAAAGAATCATGTCGGACAGTCTCTGCCGGGCAAAACCCTGATGCAAAGATAGTTCTGTGGGTGACATGGAGCGCCGTTCAAAAAGAAAATCGATGAAAAAGTTTCTGTTTTTTATCGAATTGTGGCGAAATCGCGAAATAGGTTGTAAATTTGGGCCGTGACAAAAAAAGTTTATCGGGTATAAGAAAATATTTATGGGGCTTTTGAAAAGATTTAGGATGTTGTTCCGTGGGACACGCCACGATTTTGTTCCGATTCTTGCGCAGCAGACAGATTTTCTGTGCAAGACCTCCTCTCTTCTGGTTGAAATGTTCGGGACGGATGATGTGGAACTCCGTTCGGGGATGGAAAAGGAGATCAAATCCTGCGAGGCGCAGGGGGATGCCCTTCTGACCGAATTTCACGAGATGTTGTCCGCACGCCCGTTCATTCAGGTCAACAAACTGGATCTTCAGGCTGTGGCGATGGCGATGGACGATTGCCTGGATGTCATCAAGGACACTTCCAAGGCCGTCCTGATCTACCGTCCCGCCAAGTTGGACGACCAGTTGAAGGATCTGGCGCAGATGGCCAAGTCCCAGTCGGAGGTCATTCATGACACGATACCTCTTCTTGTGGATCTTCGCAGGAACCTTTCGGCTGTCTCTATGGCCTGCGAGCGTGTGACGGAGTTGGAACATGCGGCGGATGACGCTTATGAGGAGTACATGGGGTACATATTCGGCAACGAGGAGAACACCCGTGAACTGATCAAGTACAAGAATCTGGCGGAGATGCTGGAAAACGCCACGGACGCGCACAAGCGCATTTCCGATAATATTCGTAAACTACTGCTGAATTATTTGGTGGATTGAACCGGCGGAATAGGTGTCTATGATGCGTAATGCGCTGATTCATAGTGTATTAATGCGTGGATAGGCGACCTTTTAAGGAATGAGGCCTCAGACTGACAAAAGGTCATTCCGTCATTCGGGGCTTAAAAATTGTAAATGTCTTTGATTATCATTAAATTTGTAGGATTATCAGAGACATTTGATTTTTTATGGCTATAGCTAGTATTCTTAAAAAAGTGTTCGGCTCGAAGGCCGACAGAGACCTCAAGCAGATCAGGCCTGTTCTTAACAAGGTTCTGGAGGCTTACGGTCCTATAGACAAGCTCTCCAACGATGAGCTGAGGGCTAAGACGGAAGAGTTGAAGGCAAGGCTGCGTGAGTGCGAGGCACCGTTCGAGAAGAGGATCGCCGAGATCAAGGCCAAGCTGGACGAGGATATTCCTGTTCATGAGAAAGAGAGTCTTGCGACTGAATCCGACAAGCTTGTGAAGGAAGAGGACGCGGAGATAGAGAAGGTTCTGGAGGAGATTCTTCCGGAGGCTTTCGCCATCATGAAATCCACGGCCCGCAGGTTCAAGGAGAACGCCACTATTGAGGTGAGTGCCAATGACTTTGACCGCTCGCTCAGCATAAACCACGATTTCGTCCACATAGAGGGCGACAAGGCCGTCTATCAGAACCACTGGATCGCCGGCGGCAACGAGGTGACATGGGACATGGTTCACTATGACGTCCAGCTGATCGGTGGTATCGTGCTGCATCAGGGCAAGATCGCGGAGATGGCGACCGGTGAGGGCAAGACCCTTGTGGCGACCCTTCCTGTGTTCCTTAACGCACTGGCCGGCAAGGGAGTGCACGTGGTGACCGTCAACGATTACCTCTCCAAGCGTGACTCCGAGTGGATGGGACCTCTCTATATGTTCCACGGCCTTTCGGTGGACTGCATCGACAAGCACGAGCCTAACAGCGACGCGCGCAAGAGAGCGTACAACTGCGACATAACTTTCGGTACGAACAACGAGTTCGGTTTCGACTACCTTCGTGACAATATGGCAGTGAACATGACAGACCTCGTCCAGAGGAAGCATCACTATGCCATTGTCGATGAGGTGGACTCCGTACTCATCGATGATGCCCGTACCCCGTTGATCATCTCCGGTCCTGTGGCCAAGGCTCAGGACGACGAGCAGTATATGGAGTTCAGACCTTATGTCGAGAGCCTCTACCAGAAGCAGCGCACACTCGTGACACAGGTCCTGAACGATGCGAAGAAGGCGATCGCCGCCGGCAAGGAGGACGAAGGAGGAATGCTTCTTCTGCGTGCCTACAAGGGTCTTCCGAAGTACCAGCCTCTGATCAAGTTCCTCAGCGAACAGGGTATGAAGCAGCTGATGCAGAAGGCCGAGAACTACTATATGCAGGACAATGAGCGCGAGATGCACATCGTCACCGACGAACTGTATTTCGTGATCAGCGAGCAGCAGCATTCCGTGGACATGACCGACAAGGGGCACGACTTGCTCGCCAATGCTGTCTCCAACCCGGATTTCTTCGTGCTTCCTGACGTTGGAAGCCAGATTGCCGAGATCCAGAAGAACACGGAACTCTCCGCCGAGGAGAAGCAGGAGAAGAAGGATGCCCTTATGGAGGACTACTCCCTGAAGAGCGAGCGTGTCCACACCGTCATCCAGCTCCTCAAGGCCTACGCTATGTTCCAGAAGGATGTTGACTACATTGTGATTGACAACAAGGTCAAGATTGTGGATGAGCAGACCGGACGTATTATGGAAGGCCGCCGCTGGAGCGATGGTCTGCATCAGGCCGTCGAGGCAAAGGAGAACGTCAAGGTCGAGGCCGCCACACAGACATTCGCGACTGTCACCCTTCAGAACTATTTCAGAATGTACCACAAGCTTGCAGGTATGACTGGTACGGCCGAGACAGAGGCCGGCGAGTTCTGGTCCATCTACAAGCTGGATGTGGTTGTCATCCCGACCAACCGTCCTGTCATCAGAGACGATCAGGATGACCTTATTTATAAGACAAAGAAGGCAAAGTACACCGCCGTCATCAATAAGGTTGAGGAACTCATCAAGGAAGGCCGTCCGGTTCTGGTCGGCACCACGGATGTGGAGACTTCCGAGCTCCTTAGCCGAATGCTCCGGATGAGGGGCATAAAGCACAACGTCCTCAATGCCAAGGAACATGCAAGAGAAGCGGAGATCGTCGCTCAGGCTGGTATGTCAAGTACAGTGACCATCGCCACGAACATGGCGGGCCGTGGTACCGACATCAAGCTCTCCCCAGAGGTGAAGAAGGCCGGCGGTCTTGCGATTATCGGTACGGAGAGACACGACAGCCGCCGCGTTGACCGTCAGCTCAGAGGTCGTGCCGGCCGTCAGGGAGACCCTGGCTCGTCAGCGTTCTATGTTTCCCTTGAGGACAAGCTGATGCGTCTGTTCGGATCGGAGAGGATCGCCGGAGTGGTTGACAAACTCGGAATGGCCGATGACGAGGCTCTTGTCAGCGGAATGCTCTCTAAATCAATCGAGAATGCCCAGAAGAAAGTCGAGGAGAACAACTTCGGAATCCGTAAGAGACTCCTTGAGTATGACGACGTGATGAACTACCAGCGCGAGGCCGTCTATGCCAGAAGGCGCAACGCCCTTTCTGGTGAGAGGATCGAGATCGATGTCAGAAACATGATGATCGACTCCGCCTCTATCATCGCAGGCCGCGCGGAGGGAATGCCTTATCAGGATTTCGAGGAATATGTTATGGCTCAGTTGTCAATCGACCTCGGATTCGACGAGAAGTTCTATTCCAACGCCAAGGGCGACCAGCTCACCGACGCTCTCTGCAAGCAGATGCAGACGGTTTACGAGCGCAGGATGAACACCCTCGCCGAGAAGGTCTATCCGTTCATCAAGATGATTTTCGAGAAGCAGGGGAATATGTACAAGAACATAGCGATTCCTATCTCTGACGGACGCAAGATGCTGACACTCAGTGTGGATCTTGAGAAAGCTTACAATACTCAGGGCAAGGAGATCGCCAAGGCTCTCAGCCGTTCCATCATCCTCTATCAGATTGATGAGCATTGGAAGCAGCATCTGCGTGATATGGATGACCTCCGTCAGAGCGTGCAGAACGCCGCCTACGAGCAGAAGGATCCGCTCGTTGTTTACAAGCTGGAGAGCTACAACCTCTTCGCCACAATGCTTGAGGAACTCAACAAGGATGTGCTCTCATTCCTCCTCAGAGCCTTTGTTCCTCTTCGTGAGGACAGTGAGGCCCGTCCGGCGCAGGCTCCGAGAAGCCAGGATATGAGCAACATGAGGACCCAGCGCAATGACCTCACCACAAACGGCGAGCAGAAGGCGAGGACTCCGATTCACGTGGACAAGAAGATCGGACGTAACGATCCATGCCCATGCGGATCCGGCAAGAAGTACAAGAACTGCCACGGCGCGGGTCTGGTTTAATGAATATATTAACTGAATATAATAATAAAGGAATATGAGCGCGAATTATGGTTCCAATGATTCTGCAAGCGTGAACGACATCAGCAGGATCTCAGCCGGTTCGGTAATCAAAGGAGAGATCACTTCCCCTAATGACATAAGGATTGACGGTACTTTCGAAGGAAGGATTTTCTCCCAGGCAAAGGTTGTTGTCGGCGAGAAGGCCGTGATCAAAGGCGACATCATCTGCAACAACGCTGATTTTTGGGGAAAGATCAATGGTGACTTCTTCGTGAAGGATACTCTTTCCCTTAAGGACACCTGTGTTGTAGAGGGTGATCTCCACATCCGCCGGCTTCAGGTTGAGTTGGATGCCAAGTTTAACGGTAACTGCAAGATGATCACCGAGGAAGAGTTCAATCAGCTCACCTCCGGCTCCCGTCCTGGAATGTACGAGGTCCCTGCTCCGGCTCCAAAAGAGGAGGAGGACTTCACCGTGGCTTCCGGCAAGTCCCCGTTCACCATATCCGCCAACGACGAGATACCTGAGGCTTAGTTCTATTTTCCACAGGTGTGTCCAAAGAATCAGGAATAAATGATAACAATGTAAAGTTCAAGGAAATATATGATAAGTATTTCCACGAACTTTACTTGTATCTTCATTCTGTGACCGAGGATAGTCAGGAAATCGAGGATATTCTTCAGGATGTCTTCTTGAAACTTCTTCAGGGAGGCATAGATATTTCATCTATCTCCAATGTCAGGGGATATGTCTATTTTTGCGCTCGAAACGCATTGTACAACCGTTTGAGGGACAAGGCGAACAGAAAACGGATTATTTCGGAAGTTTTCACTGAGCTCTCTATGCAGTCGGATGAGCCTGACGTGACAGACACGGAGGCATTGATCAAGTGCGCCAATGATGCAGTGGAGAGGCTTCCTGAGAATTGCGGTGAGATTTTCCGTATGGTGAAGATGGAGCATAAGTCGTATCGGCAGACAGCGGAGGCCAAAGGGCTTTCCATCAAGACGATTGAATCGCAGATGGGCATTGCTCTCAGAAAGATCCGTGAATACGTGAAAAAAAATCTTAAATCTATTTAAGGGTTTTCCGGAATCAAGTGTCTATATTGTGACAACACAGATAACAGATATGGACAAAATCCCGTATGAGCTGATAGCCCAGTATCTCAGCGGAGAGTGTCTGCCGGAGGAAGAGCGGACGCTTGAGCGATGGTTGGATGAAGGCTCGGAAAACAGAAAGATTTTTGAGGAACTGTCGCAGGAATGGTCGGCGGTGTCTTCATCCGAGAAGTATTCCCGGGTGAGGAATGATGTTTGGTCGTCTTTGAAAGACCGTATATATTCATCAAGCCGTCACACTCGCAGAGCCGGCATATTCAGGCGTGTGGCAGGTATCGCAGCCGCTGTCGCGTTGGTTTCCGTGCTTGCGTTCGCTTTTGTCAAGGTGGACAGGACGGAAAAGTTGTATGCCTCGCAGATGATAACGGTCAGGACGATGCCGGGGCAGAAATCCGAGGTCGAACTTCCGGACGGCACCCGTATTTGGTTGAACTCGGAGTCCGAGATCACCTATCCTGCCGATTATAATGTCAATAACAGGAATGTCTCCCTGACCCGTGGAGAGGCGTTCTTTGATGTTGCGAAATCCGAGACCAGCAAGTTCTTGCTTGATGCCGGTGAACTTGGCGTTAAGGTCTATGGCACCAGGTTCAATGTCAGGAGATATGACGAAGACCCGGAGGTGGATGTCGCGCTGGAGGAAGGTCACATCGATGTGCTCTCTCCTGAGGGTGGAAGATGGGCCGAGATGTTCCCGGGGCAGAAATTCACATTGGAAAAGACCACGGGCGACAAATCTCTGGTGAAATGCGACGCCGGGATTGAGGGAATATGGCGTATGGGCGAGCTTGTGATAGATCAGGCCTCATTCGACAAGGTCCTCAAGTCAATGGAACGCTGGTACGGGGTCCGGATAACAGTGTCCGGGGAATATGATGCCGGGAGACAGTTCTGGATGACAATCAAGACAGAATCCCTGCGGGAGATGTTGGACAAACTGGACAGACTGATTCCGTTCAGTTACGACATCAACGGTGAGAAAGTCACACTAAAACTTACGAACTAGAACTCATTTTTACATAACTAATAACAGTATGAACAAGAGATTAATGTTTATCTTGAGTTCGTTGCTGTTCGGCCTTGTCACCATTGCCTCCCACGGGCAAGGGAAAGGGGTTGCAGTCTCACTTGAACTGAATAAGGCAAGTGTTGTGGATTGCATCAGAACCATAGAACAGCAGACGGACTACACTTTCATCTTCGACGATTCGGTCGTTGCCACCGGGACTGTCACATTCAGTTGCAGCAATATGCCGTTGGAAGATGTCCTGAGACGTATTTTCACTCCACGTGGGGTCGGATTCGAACTGACCGGGAAGCAGATTCTGCTGAAAAAGCCGGAAAGGAAAACAGCCCAAGTGACTCTTAAGACAATCTCCGGAATAATCAAGGATGAATCCGGACAACCTTTGCCTGGAGTCGCCGTCGTGGATTCACGTACAAAGAACGGAGTGTCTTCCGATCTGGACGGGAAGTACAGCGTCGAGGTTCCTTACGGAGAGACGGAACTGATGTTTATGTGTCTCGGCTTCGCTGATATGCGGGTAACTGTGCCGGCTGACAGGCAGACTGTGGACGTTGTCCTTGGGGACAATATGCAGTCCCTTGAGGAATCTGTGGTTGTCGGCTACACCCCGATGCGTAAAAGCGACTTCACTGGTTCCGTCGCGCAGATCAAGGCCGGGGAACTATCTCTGACCTCACCGACTGTGGGACAGTCTATAGTCGGCAAGGTGGCCGGAGTGGAGGTTCATCAGACAAGCGGCGCTCCGGGACAGGGTGTGCAGATCCGTGTGCGTGGAGTGAACTCTCTGTCAGCCAGTTCCGAACCGTTGTACGTTATCGACGGCTATCCGGCCTCGGAGGATGTTTACATCAATCCTAACGACATTGAGAGCATCGATGTCCTGAAGGATGCCGCCTCCGCCGCGATCTACGGATCCAGAGGTGCTTCCGGTGTTGTCCTGATCACGACTAAGCGTGGCAAGGAGGTTGACAGGGCTAAGATCTCCTACGATTTCTCTTACGGGATCCAGCAACTTGACAGGAAGGTGAAACTTCTTGACGCTGACCAGTTCCGTGACTTGTACATCGCCGCCAGAAACAATTCATACCGTCTCCGCGCGACTGCCGCAGGTGTAGAGTGGAGTCCGAATGACGACAATACCGTAAGGGCGGCGAAAGGCTTTTCCCTCTCGGAAGTTGGCATCCATCCTATGTTCTTTGATTTCACGACTCTTACTCCTGTCGAACAGCAGTACAATACGGACTGGCAGGATCTGGTGTTCTCAAACGCCGGAATGATGAGGCATAACGTCTCCGCCACAGGCGGCACCAAGAATGTCAGGTATATGGCCAGCATTGGGTATATGAACCAGGATGGTATCATCTCTCCGTCAAACCACAAGAGGACCAACGCAAGGCTCAATCTGGATGTCAAACTGACAAAGAGGCTTTCCGCCGAATTCTCATATTCAATGTATGACGCCAAGAACAAGGTGGTGCAGGCAGAGGGGCGAATGATCAATGACGGTATCATCCAGAGTGCGTTGATGTACCTGCCGAACCTGCCGGCCTATGAAGAGAACGGTGATTATGCCAGAAGCGCGATGATCAAGATGCGTGACGACTGGGGCATCAACTTCCCGGAAAACCCTCTTGTGATAGCCAACGAATTGGACATCCGTGAGAAAAGTTCAAGGCACAATCTCAATGTCAATTTCACTTACGAGATCCTTAAGGATTTGAAGTTCTCGGCCCGCCTCGGACAGCAGTGGTACAACTACCGTTATTTCTATTACCGTCCTATGAGCATCGGACGTGATGGGGCACCGGCCTACAGTTCGGCCCTTTCGGCCTACAATGTAGGAAGGACGACATCTGTGTATGATGTTGACAAACTCGGTGAGTTCACGCTGAACTACCAGAAAGATTTTGGAAAGAGCAGGATCAACGCCCTTGCCGGTTATACGATGCAGAAGAAGACCTACGACCGAGTCGGTGTGGAGGCAAAAGGCTTCGCCAATGACCGGATTCACGAGGTCACGGCTCACGGAACGAATGCGTCAGACATCTCTCTTTACAGTACGAGAAAGGCTGCGTGGTCACTTCTGTCCTACTTTGCTCGTCTCAACTGGTCGTATGACGGGAGGTATGCTCTTACCGGAACAGTCAGGGCTGACGGCTCTTCCCGTTTCGGTGTGGACAACCGGTATGGATTCTTCCCTTCGGTCTCGGCTGGATGGACATTGTCCAACGAGCCGTTCCTGAAGGACAAACTGGAGGATGTCGCATCCATAAGGCTGCGAGCCAGCTGGGGAAAGAGCGGCAACAATAACATCGGAAACTACTCCAGCATCGCGTCAATCTCCACCGGAGGTTACGCTTTCGGCAACACGGCTGTGTCCGCCACCGCCGAAGGGGCGTTCACAGACACCGCTCTCGGTTGGGAGACCACGACCCAGACCAACATCGGTGTGGATCTCGGATTCCTTGACAACAGAATCAATGTGATAGCGAACTACTATAACTCAATATCTTCGGACATCCTGTACAAGGCTCCGATCTCTGTGATCTCCGGTTCCACATCCACGACAACCAATATGAGTGGGGCGAAGATCCGCAACCGTGGTTTTGATGTCCAGATGGACACCAGGATTCTGACCGGAAAGGTAAACTGGAACTTCAGCGCCAATGTTTCCGTGAACCGGAACAAGGTGGTGGATATGGGTGGTCTGGACGACATCATCTCGGTCACTGAGAGGTCGGTCGGCTCACATATCACAAAGAAAGGCTATCCTATCGGCTCGTTCTATGGCTACGAGGCCATCGGAATAATGTCTGAGGCGGACTATGCCAATGCCCTTCTCGACAGGAAGGTCTATGTGGCGAACGGCAACAAGTTCCCGGAAGGATACGTCCTCAAGGGACCGGCTGTGGGATCATATTCATTGGATAATCTTTCCTATGGCAATGTCATCTGGAAGGATCAGAACGGAGACGGGGTCATCAACACTGACGACAAGACCATCATCGGAGATGCCTATCCTGATTTCACAGGTGGTTTCTCCACAAACCTCAGCTGGAACGGCTTTGATCTTGCGGCAAGCTTCTCGTATTCATACGGTGGGGAAGTGATCAACTTCCAGGACTATTACCTTTATAATATGGAAGGATCGTCCAACCAGTACGCCATCGCTAAGGACCGCTATGTGTCCGATGCGGAGCCAGGTAGGAACAATGTTCCTATAGCAACCAGAATATCCACGACAAACGGTTCGCTGAAGCTTTCGTCTTACTATGTTGAGGACGCTTCATATTTCAGGTGCACGAATGTCACCCTTGGATATTCATTGCCTTCAAAATGGATGGAGAAGATAAAGATCGCATCCTGCCGTATTTTCTTGAGCGGCGACAATCTGTTCACAATCACTCCTTACCGTGGCTACAATCCGGAGGTCTCCTATAAGAGCAGCAACCTTATGCCAGGATTCGACTGGGGATGCTATCCTCTGTCCAGAATCTGGTCCGCCGGACTTAATCTGACATTCTAAAAGATCACATTATGAAAGCAAGAAATATATTGATAAGCGTCTTTGCGGCCGCGTCTTTGGTCTCCTGCGACTTTTTGGATGAGTTCGATCCGAACTCTGTCACAACGGGGAATTTCTACAAGACAGAGAGCGATATCGAGACCTCTGTCAACGGGATATACTCGGCGCTTACCCAAAGCTATTATTTTACATACAATCATTATTTTACGGATGTGCGTGCCAACGCCACCATCGTCAAGGACGCAGGTGCCGTGAGCGGAATTCCGTACCAGTTCTATAACTTCACATTGACAGAGGAGAACTCTTACGTTTACAACCGTTACGCTCAGATGTACAAGACTGTCTCAAGGGCGAACAAGGTTCTTTCCCACATCGATGATGTCGTGTGGTCCTCGAAAGACAGCAGGGATATCTGCGAGGCCGAGGCCAAGTTCCTCAGGGCGTTGACCTATTTCTACCTTGTTACTGAGTGGGGGGACGTTCCTCTTGTGATGAAGGATCTAACAACTACGGCTGAAGTCAAGGCAAATAATGTCAGGACTCCTAAAGCTGATGTCTATAAGGCTATAGCGGAGGATCTTGAGGCTGTGGTTTCGGGACCGATTATGGATTTCCCTTCCGCGTCAGTGTGTGGAAGAGCCAGCAAGGCAGCCGCTTACGCCTTGTTGGGAAAAGTGTTCCTTCAGCAGGCCTGCGATGAGGATTTCTCCGGAGAGAAAGACGGGCTGCTCAAGTCAGCGGAGACTTCCTTGAAGAAGGCGTGGGAGCTCAGGAAATTCACAAACCTGACCGATGTGAAATATTCAGACATTTGGTCGCTCAGCACGCAGAAAGGCTGTCCTGAGAACATATTCCAGATCAATTGCATCCAAGGAAACGAGTCTTTGAGCTCTTCCTGGAATTGGCTGTTCGGCCCAAACACCACCGGAGTCACATCGAAGAAACTAGGCAATATGCAGAATATCACCACATCGGCAGTGTATGATTCGTTTGAGTCGGGTGATGTCCGCAAGGGTTTCCTGCGCAAGTTCGAGACTGCCGGCCAGACATATTACCATACTATGAAATATGTTGACCTTGATTGCGGCACTGATGGTTTCGGAGGCAACAATTGGGTTGTCCTGCGGTACGCTGATGTCGCGTTGATGCTTGCCGAGACTTGCTATTGGCAGGGCAATGCAGACGAGGCGAGGACTTGGATGAATATGGTCCGCACGAGGGCAGGGCTTCCGGCCTGGTCCGGAACCGACCTCCGTCAAGGAATCTATGATGAGCGTCTGCACGAGTTTATGCAGGAGGGGCTCAGGTGGCAGGATGTCCTCAGGATGTATTCCAGAGAGGAGATGATCGCCCACTACAATGCCATCAACAGCAATTTCGGACTTAAGGATCTGCTGCTTCCTATCCCTTACAATGAGAGGATCCAGAATCCGGATGGACTTTATCAGAATCCTGGTTATGGCAACTAAACTGATATATCTCATCCCGGCGTTGGCCGTTGTCATCTCCGGGTGTTCGGGAACCTCCGGTGAGCCGGATTCTCCGGTCTCTGAGGGCTACGAGATAGTCTGGACTCCAGAATCTCCGCTGAAAGGGGAGACGGTGACCTTCTCTGTCCTTGAGGCGGAGAACGATGTCAGGTCGATCCTTTGGACATTCGGAGACAATGGCACAAAAAGTTCCGATGGAGCTTCCTCCGTCACCCATATCTATGGATATGCAGGGTCTTATAACGTTCAGGCATACCTGACATTGAAAGCGGGCGGAATGAAGGAGGTGACGGCAAAGGTGACGGTCTCGGACACGGAAGCCGCGGTCCTTGTCAGCAATGTCTGGCCGGCCAGAATGGAAAAGGTGACGTTCGGAGTGACATCTGTGCCTGGAATCCAGTCTGTGTCGTGGAACTTCGGCGATGGAACCACAGAGACAAGTCTGTCTCCTGTCCATCAATATTCCGCCGACGGAGAGTATGAGGTCAAGGCAGAGGTCTCAATGACCGGAGGCAAGACCTTGAATATGTCTCGGACAGTCAAGGTCGAGGGGGAAAGCCTTAGTTGGGGATGCCAGAATTTCAACAAAGGAAAAGTCTGGATTATGGCTCACCGTGGCAATGTCGATGCCGGCTACGAATATGCTCCCAACTCTTTTGCCGGTTTCCGGAAATGCGTGGAGTCTGGTTGCGTGGATTTCATCGAGACTGACGCCCAGGTGACTAAAGACGGGGTTGTAATCTGTCTGCACGATAACTATCTGAGCCGTTTCACGGACTACAGTTCCTATGCCTCTGACCGAGGGTATATAAGTCAGTTCACGTACGAAGAGATCAAGAAGTACCGCATCAAGACCACGGACGGAAAGGTCTCGGACCAGATTGTCCCGACATTGAAGGATGTCCTGACGGAACTAAGGGGAAAGGTATGGTTCAATCTGGACAAATGCTCCGACACGGACAAGGACATAGAGATGATCTCAAAGATCTATGATGTCGTGAAGGAGTGCGGATGTCTGGACAGGGTTCAGTTCTATGTCGGCAATTCAGGTACTTCCAACGCGAAATGGCTTACGGAACAGCCTTGCCCGGCGATCATCTCTCCACACGCGAACAGCAGCAAGCAGCTTGCGGCGATGACATCTTTCCGTCCGTTCTATTTCGTCCAGATCTCCACGGCCACATTGCAGAGCGATATCTCGTGGCTCAGGACGGCAGGGGCTGCCGGACTTACAATCACCAACATTCTTGATGACAACGGTCAGGCTTTCAAGGAAGGAAACACGACATTGATAGACAAGTTTGTGGGCGCAGGACTGGATATGGTCCAGTGCGATTACCCGGTTGAGATGGACAAACATCTGAGATCTATTGGAAAACGTTAATGACAAGATAATGAAAAGCTTAAAATATTTAACAGCGATACTGCTCAGCGCGGTCGCGATGGCCTGCTCCGAAAAAGAGGAAGGCGAGCCGGTTTATACTTCTGAACTGGATCCTTCGTTCACATACGAAGTCGAGGGTGACATCGTGGCAGGTGAGACATACCTCAATTTCAATAACACGACCAAGGTGGAAGGTACTGAGGTCGCGAGATACTTCTGGCATTTCGGATTCTCTGGAGAAGGGAACTGGTCCGAGGATGCCAACCCTGATCCGGTCCTGTACAAGACTCCGGGTGAATATACGGTCAAACTTACAGTCTGGGGAGCGGACGGCAACAAGGCTACGGCCGAGAATGTCATCAAGGTTCTCGCGGCGAACGTTCTTCCTGTGGCCGCGTTCTCATATTCACCGCTTTCGGTCAAGGCCGGGGATTCGGTGACATTCACTGATGAATCGAAGGATGAGGATGGTGAGGTGATTTCACGGAAATGGCTGTTCCCGGATGGAACGACAGCGGAAGGCGCGCAGGCGTCGTTCACTTTCGCGTCCGCGGGAATATTCAAGGTCACTCTGACTGTCGTGGATGACAGGGGCGCGGAGTCCTCATTGACAAAGGCTTTGTTCGTCCGTGGAGCGGATGTCAATGACTTTACTGTAAACTGGTCGGTTCCAGTGGCTTCCGGTTCGGCAAACTGCCCGGCGTCTGTCGTGGCTGTGAGCGGAATGGGAAACATATTCTTTGCCTCCGGTGACGGCAGGATCCTGGCCCTGGACATTCTTGGAAACAAGGTTTGGGAATATGACGCCGAGGCGAATGACGGCATTTATGCTAAAGGCTATGTGGCATATCCGTCCGTTGATTCCGACGGTAAAGTCTATTGGGCGGCCAATGGCGTAGGCGGTCCGGCGACCTCCAAGTCCGTTATGTATTGCTTTGACGGCTCCGACGGGACGACTCCGCTATGGAAAAACACGACGGCATACGCTCAGGGTGCAAGACTTTCGTTTATGACTCCTGCGATCACGCCTGACTTTGTCGCTGTCGGCAACCGAGGCACGTCAGGAAGCCTCAAGGCCTTTGACAAGAACACCGGCAAGGTCATCGCCACGGTGACTCCGTCCAAAGGTGGAGTCAATTCAGCCGCCGCGTTGCTGAAGAACAACACAGCTGTTATGTCCTTGAGCGGCAACTATGGCTATGGTCTTATGGTCTCAGACCCTGATTTCACTTGGTCAGCGGTGCCTTACGACGCGTCATTGACTCCAGGTGGCATCTTGACGGGCAACCAGAATCAGATCTGCATCGACGCTGATGGCTGTGTCTATGTTGTCGGAACAATTAAGAATGGAACCTGGAACATCGCCTGCTTTGACTGCTCCGCCGTTGATCCGAAGACTGTCAAGACCGCCAAATGGACCCAGACTCTTGACGCCGGCTTCAACAGGACCGGTGCATCGCTGAGCGCTGACGGCCAGACGGTGTATGTGATCACGGACAAGGCGGCTCCGTACAACCTTTATGCGCTGAATGCGGCAAATGGCTCCGTAAGGTGGTCATATTCATTGGAGTCGCAGAGCCAGAGCGTGCCCGCGATAGACAATCTCGGTCAGATTCATTTCTGCACGATGGATGGTGTCTATCACGTTTTGAAGGACGGCGGGACAGCGGCGTCTGTCGTGTACGAGAGAAAAGTGGCTGACAGCATCGACGGCTCGCCTACCATCTCATCAGTGGACGGAGCGTCGTACTTTGTGGGCAAGGACGCCGCGGCTGATGTCCTTAAGGTATATTCAATATCATTCCCTGGAGTTTCAGGACCGGCTGAGTCGGCGTGGGGGCAGTACGGACAGAACCCTGGACATATCAATTATCAGAAATAATCAATTATGAACAAGATAACATTATTCGCTCTTTCGCTGGCCTGCCTGTCGTTCACGGCCTGTCAGGACGACTTTCCGACAGTCCTGAACACTGAATATGCCCAGTCGGATGATGACACACCAGAACCTGGCGACGAACCAGGCAAGGAGGGTGAGGAACTGTCAATCGGCTCGTATAATCTTTGGATATCCACAAAGGGTGTAGCTGAATATTCCTGGACTTCCAGACGTGAAGTCCTGGCGCGGTCAATCGTGGATAATGATTTCGACATATTCGGATTTCAGGAGGCTGACGCGACCATACAGAATGAATTGCCTGTGCTTGTCGGGAACAAGGGAGGCAAGTACGAGTGGTGGTTTGTCGGCAGGGACTCTCAGGACGCCCGTGGCGGCGAGGCTGTCGGACTGGCCTGGAACCCGGAACGTTTTGAATTGACTGACAGACACTATTTCTGGCTGTCGGAGACCCCGGATATCATCAGTTACGGTTGGGACGAGAAAGCCTACCATAGGGTGGCGGCCTGTGCTGTTGTAAAGGACAGAATCTACAATAAATCATTCTTTATGATGGTGACCCACGCTCCTCTCTCTTCGGATGCGAGGGCGAAGGCCTCGGCGCTTCTTGTGGAGCGCGCGAAAATGTACAATCCTAAAGGGATGCCGTCCGTCATTGTCGGTGATATGAACGCTTCTCCTTCCGACCAGGCTTCGCAGGTTTTCCGTTCTTACTGGTCTGATTCCAGGTCGGCTGCCCCTTCGGACAAGGTCTTCGGACCATTAGGGACATTCCAGAGCCATAATCCGTCAGTGGATCTTTCCCAGGAGAGCAGACGTATAGATTACATCTATGTGAACGGAGAGATTGATGTCAAGTCCTACAAGGTGGATGACAGTCTTTACGGGAGCATCTATCCGTCGGACCATTGTCCGGTGAAGGTGACGGCTGCCGTCACGTACATTCCTGACGAGGTGGAAGGAAAGGGCACCGCAGAGGAACCGTACCTTGTCAACAGCGTCTCGGATTGGAATGAGATCGCCGCGTCGATGGATCCGGCTGAAGAGTCACCGGAGTTCTCAAGGTCCGCGTACTACAAGATTCTCAATGACATTGATTTCTCTGAGAAGCAGTTTTCAATCTGGAAACAGTTTGACGGTGTGCTTGACGGAGGGGAGCATAAACTGTCCGGGATAACGGCTGCCAATGAGACAGACGACTATTCTTTCGGTCTGATCGGTGTCAACGCCGGAACGATAATGAATATTTCTGTGGAGGCTTCATTCACGTCATCATTCAAGAATCTTGGCGGAGTGGCCGGAACCAACAACGGATTGATTGACGGCGCATTCTATAGAGGAACTCTGACGGGAAAGGATGGAGCCTCCTGCATCGGAGGCATCTCCGGAATGAACACGGGAGTCATCGTGAACTCCGCCAACCTCGGCGGAAAGATCCTTGCCGCTGACGCGACGAAATCCGAGAACTGTGGTGGTGTGGCCGGTGCGGTGGCACAGGGGCACTATGTCATCAACTGCTACAGTTGGATCGAGCGTATCGAGTCGAGCAACAACAACATCGGCGGTGTTGTCGGGTTTGTCGGCAATAATAGTTTCGTCGTGAACTGCTACTCCACGATTGAGAGTATCAAGTCCAACGGAACGTATTGCAGTGCTGTCGGTTACAGTAAGATAGGCAACATACGTAACGTTTATGGCAACACCGTCTGCAATGCCTCCAAGGCTGGAGTTGTCGTGGCCAATGATAAGAAGGCCGGGACCGTTTGGAAAGTGACAACCGGAAGTCTGCTCACATTGGAGCAGATGAAGGACGGTCCTGTGGCGGTCGCCTCGACCGGTGAGACTGCGGTAAGCTTCGCCGAGGCTCTCAGCAAAGGTGCGGAGGAGTTCGCCGCGATGTCGAAGGATATCCTTCCGACCAAGCCGGATGTGGCTCTTCGCCATTGGGAGATGTCCGCATCCTATCCTGTGTTCAAATAATCGCTTTAGAACAGTCCGGAGTCGCTGTCGGAGTTATTGATTTTCTTGCTGACGGTCCGGACTTTCTTTCCGTAGGAGAAATAATAGACACAAGTAAGGATGACCGTGTTTTTCTGGCTGGTCATCCTGCTTGTGTTTTTCATTGTCACAAGCGATCCGGGCGCGGTTTCCTCACTGACTTTCCAATGGTAGAACGGATAGCGCATTCCGGCTCCGATGCGGAGGTTCTTTCCGATCCTGCGGGCGAACTCAAAGTAGCCGTAGTTCTCACCCTTCGAGACGCCGATGTCGCTGATGGACTTGAAAGGCAGGTTGTACATGGCCTCGGCTGTCCACTTCTTTCCTGAATATCTCAACATCGCCATTCCGCCAAGGCTCTTGACCGATCTGTCCGCACCGCCTCCTGTCAACCTTTGGTCGTTGTACATAGCATAGACGGTAAGCGAGAGAGGAATATTCCTGAAGGGCTTGATCCTGCCTCCGAGAGCGGCCATCACGGCAATCATATTTCCCGAGTTCTCATCCATTTCAACAAGCAGCCCGTCAGTGTGGCTGAAAATAGGAATTATTTGATTGTCATTGTGATAAACAAGGATGTATGGATTGATGTAGAGCCAAGAATTGTTGAATGAATATCCAATCATCGCATCACGTGTCGTGTAACTTTCGAGTTCAGGGTTGCTCCTCACGAGCCATTTGTCATCCTTGTAATATGACGCATCGCCCATCCATCCGATCTTCGGAGTCGAAGTATTGCTTGAGTAATTAAAATACATCGAGGAGTGATCGTTGAATGTGTAGTTTAGCTGGACGAGCGGGCGGAAATAGATGTAGTCATGCCTTCCGGATGCCTTGGTTTCGTAGCCGAAATGTTCCATAGACGCTCCGACAGAATAGCTGAACCCTCCTGCGTTTCCTGAATATTCACACCACAGTCTACCGAGATCGGTGTTGATGTCCGAACGGACGGTGACTTTTCCGTTACCACTGTTTTGCTCGGCAAGGCTGGCTGTGGTTCTGGCTCCGAAACCAAGCTTATGTTTCTCGGACAGCGTCCATCCATAGACGGCCTCAATGATTCCTGAATATTTCCGCCCGTCGGTCAGGCTTGTCGAGGATAACAGGGGAGTCGCTCCGGCATATTCATAAAACCCTTTGCGGCTTTTGGTGTCGTAGGCGGTGGCGACGAAGTTTACAGACAGTTCGTGTCTGTCGGAGAATCTGCGGTTCCAGTAGATGTCGAGTGCCGGGGAGAGATATTCGGACCAATCGTCCTTGTGGTCAGTTACTTCAGATGTCGTGGATTCTTGGGTTGTCAGATTCGTGACGGTTTTGAGGGCGCTTTGGCTTACGGGCCAGTCCTTTTTCTCGTAGCCTAACGTGAATTGTGCTTTCAAGGCGCTATTCTCGTCTTTCATCCTGACCAGATCCAGAGAAACGTTGTGCTGGTTCCGCGTGAAATCCGTGTCCAGACCATCTTTCACTTTTGTGTAAAGATTGCCGCCGGCTTCATATTCAAGAAATTCATCGATGCCGTAGCCGCCGCTTTTGGTCGGTTTCCCGGAATATTCAATGCCGATCATCGTGTTTTTCAGGATTTGGCGGTAGGAGACGGCGTTGTTGCCCCAAGGGGTTGTGACCGCCTCCTTTAGGTTCAGCATCAGGCTGCCGCCGATTCCGGGTCTTCGGGTGATGATGTTGACCATCGAGCCGCTGCCGGCGAATGAATATCTTGCCGGGGCGTTCTGGTAGAAGTCGATGCTTTTGATGTCCGCCGGGGTGAGCAGGGATAGGGAAGCGCTGGTGGTCGGCAGCCCGTTGAGTAGGATTGTCAGGCCTTTGCCGTTCAGAAGTGTGGCTTCATCGTCCTTGACCAGGATTCCGGGGATCAGTTTCAGGGTCTCCAGCGCGGTCGCGTGAGTGTTCCGGTCTTCCTTGTTCAGGTAGAATTTCTGGTGGTCGCTGAAATGCTTGACGCTTCTTCCGGTGAACACAGCGGCTTTCAGGGTGTCGGTCTGCCCGGAGGCCACCAGTGCTTTCATAGTGTCAACCTGCCCGGTCGCTGAGCCTGTCGAAGCGACAGAGCGATATGCTCCAGCCTGAATGCAGATAACAATAGCTACCAGTCCACAAAGTGTTCTTTTAGATTTCATCATAAACAAGTATTTACCGGCAAAGTTATCTGATAATAGTTTTACCAGAGGTTTTCCTTCTAACTTTTCTTCTATTGTAATTTATTGAAAGACATAGTGTTGGAGATTTTCTTCGTCGCAGGAGCTTTCACAGAGTCTTACATTGCTGTTTTTTTGCTAAATTCGTAAGCGTTAACGATACGTTGCCGCGGATTTGTATATCCTATAAGTGACTTTTTGCCGGATGAGACTTAGAACCGTCATATTCATTGCCATCCTGTCCTTGTGCTTCGCTTCCTGTGCGCGCTCGTTCAGGACGGCGGAGCAGTTTCTGGATGAGATCGAGGCCCGGCTGGAGACCCAGCCTGACAGCGCTTTCATCGCATTGGATTCCTTGGACAGAAGTTTGCTTGGCACGAAGGAACTCCGTGCCCGCCACGCCCTGCTCTACACGATCGCTTTGGAAAAGGTCGGAATGGAGATCACCTCCGACAGCATAATCAACATCGCGGTTGACTATTATTCCACGTCTGGGGATGAGGCGATGAAAGAGAAAGCCCTTTATTACAAGAATATAATCAATCAGAACGCCGCCTCTGTCCACAAGGATACCCTTGCCCTTCAGAGACAGAAGATCATCGAGGAGCGTTATACCGACAAGCAGGCGATTGTGGACCGTGGCAAGTCCATCTGGCTGCTTTGCCTTTTGGTCGTCATTGTGATTGCGGTTCTGGTTGTTGTCGTAAGGCTGTTCAGAAGAACGCACCGAGAGCTGATGGGTAAGCCGGACGATGAGGCATTGGCCATAATCCGGGAAAGGATGTCGGTGCTGGACAAGTTCTTAGCGTCCAGGCTTTCCTCGGACTGCTCATTCGACAGGGCAGCGGAGGCTGAGCTTGACCGCCTGGTCTCGGATCAGGATGATTTCCTGCGTTCCACGATGGTGCTCTTCCGTGACAGCCATCCCGGATTCGTGTCCGAGCTGAAGTCCCACGGCCTGACGGATTGGGAGATCGGCTATTGCTGCCTCTATGTCCTCGGGCTCAAAGGCAAGGATGTCGGCAACTATCTCAAGAAGAAGCGCAACTACATAATCAGCAGTGACATCCGTCGCAAACTCGGCCTGACCGAGCACGACACCAACCTCGGAATCTGGCTCCGCTCCCGTCTTGCTGCCTGACATTCCGTTCCCGTCCTGCCGCCAGATTGTCAGACTTTTCTCCGGTATAAGTGCCTTTGCCCGGATAAAGTTTGCAAATAACATATTTCCTCCGGTAAAAGCCTCTCTGCCCGGACAAAGCGGGAGATGACAGCCGTTTCTCCGGTGAAACGCTTGTTTACCGGACAAACTATTTAGAAGCTGTTTTGAATTGTTTGAAATGTTCTTTGAGGTGAAAAATCTTCATTTTCTTCCCGCTTCTTCAGTCAGATAGCACCGCTATCTTCCTTGGAAGAAGCGGTCGAAACTGAAGTTTTTCACTCTCAAACCTTCAAACAAACAATTCAAAACAGCTTCTTAGTCTTTGCGAGCATAATGATCGGATCCGATTCGGCAGTGATTCCATCCACGCCAACGGATGACAGGTATGTGTATGCTTTCTGACGGGCCTCATCGGTGATGTCCCGGTAGTATGCATAGTTAATAGTCGAAGGATCAAGAACATCAATCAACCAACCCTCGCATTGCCATCTCGGGCTGAATTCTGTGCCAAAACTGTCAGAGAGTCTGAAATCTCCCTTGTAAATGATTCCGTCAGACTTTTTCAGAACAAAGTGTTTATAATCCCAGCTCCTGTCGAAGATGCTGAGATAGAGATTCTTGTTGTCTTCAGCATATTCCACGATAAACTGCGTGTCTGAGACATTGCTGTTGAAGTCCCTCAAGTCTTCCTTTGTGACAGAGTGAGGGAAGAAGAATGAATATTTCGGGGTCAACCGTCCCGCGCTGTACGAATAGATAGTGTCGCGGCACGCCGGGTTGAACAATATCTCATCTGTGTACTTCCGTAGGGAATGGTGATTCGGAAGCGCGAATGGGCTCTCGCAGTCAAAGAAGAAAGTATTCGGAATATAACTGAGCGTGTCACCTTCCTGGCTTAGCTCAACTATGGCATCACGCTCATTCCCAATGATGTTCAACACATTCTCGATTATTGATCCGGAATCGGACACCACAAATTGCCTGTTTTTGTACTTTGTAGTAGTAGAGATAGTTGAAAGATATGTGCCATCGCTGGAAAACTTCATTATTCCCTTGGCGATGTCCGCGACATACAAGACATTGTCCGCTTTGCTGTAAGCGATGTCCGTCGGAATCAGATATTCACCCTCGGCGCGTCCCTCTACAGATATTGTTGAGATCAGAGAGCCGTCAAGCGCGAAACGGAATATTCCCAAAGGATTTACGGTCAGAAGATAAAAGGAATCCTCCGACATACACACCTTAAGGATGTTTGAAAGATTGTAGGCCTCGTCCGTCTTAAGGGGGATGAATCTTATCGGCTCGAATACTTCTGACAGCGACAACGTGGGCGCATTCTCAAAATCTCTGTAGTCAAATGAATTTGTCTGAGTCTTGTTTTCACAAGAAATGGCGCTTGCCAGACACAAGAGCACTGCCGTTGAATATGGGAACATATTCATCAGCCATCTTTTTAGTGGATACTTTTTCATAACTGATTATCTAAGAATATTTTGGATTGATTTTTGCCGACTTCTCCGTTCTGGTCACTGAGCCTGTGGTTCGACATAGCTCACCAACCATCGTAGTGACCGAAAGTTCCGTACTATATTCTCTTGTGCGATTAATGAAATCCACTATTGCCGTGACATAGTCCATCGTGTTGTCCCAGAAGGCCATAATGTGACCGCAGTCGAATGTCTTTATTTGAGTGTCTTTCGATTTCCTATAAGGGATGTCCTCCGGCAATGAGAAACTGTCTTCTGTCGCAACTATGTATAAAATTTTGACTTTCCGTCTTTTAGGCTTGGAATAGACATATCCGTTGGGAATATTCACTGTTTTCCCTTTCAGCTGTTTTAACCTTTTCACCCATTTGTTCGGATCGCCGACATAGCCATCGAAGATCAAGCCGTTTACAGGGATGTCAGTTTTCTTCAGAAACTCATCCACTATCAGCGAGCCCATTGATATTCCCATAAGGTAGGGAACCTTTCCAGTTCGATAATATACATAGTTCGAGACCGCTGACAGGTCCGAGACAAATTCCGTGTGGAACAACTGGTTCCGTTCGATGGAGAAGTCTGAGCTTGCGCCGAAACCACGATAGTCATAGAGCCAGACATCGATGCCGTACAATTGCAGGAATCGCCCAAGATGCACCCAGTCGCCCATATTCCCGGCATCTGATTCGGAAATGATCAGAGGCGTCCCATTTTCCGATGGCAAATGCCATACGTTTATCTTAAAGCCATCTGTGGTCTCCACCTGTAACTCTTCAAAGTTCTTCCCTCGTTCCTCAATAGGAACCGAATATTCCCTTTGTGGATTTATCGCTGAAAGAATCAAGGGTTGGCATAGGAGAAGCGCGGACAGGATGAGATGTCCCGCATTATTCTTTCGTGTGATGGTTCTATGATCCATAACTTGTGTTCTTTACTGACAAAGTTATCTGATAATAGTTTTACCTGAAGTTTTCTGTCTAACTTTTCTTTTATCGTAATTTATTGAAAGACATAGTGTTGGAAATTTTCTTCGTCACTATGGCTTTCACAGAGTCTTACATTGAAGTTTTTTTGCTAAATCAGTAAGCGCTTAATACATCAGACCGAAAGTCCAAAGCGGGATGAAGTTGGCATAACCTGTCTCAATGTTATCTTTAACTATGGTAGCTATATAGCAGTTGACTAATCTGGCGTGCAGGCAGTCGCCGAACAATTATATACGAGCTGGCGACACCAGCATTATGTGAATATGGCGGCAAACAAACCCTCCCTGAGTACAGCGAGAGGCCTGTGGATATGCCGCCTATGGTTTCCGGATCCGTAGGTGGCATACGGCCCGGCCTCACAATGGCGTGGAAGCATAATCGTATGCCGCCGTTTTGCAAAATGGCAACACGTACCTTTAAGATCTGCGAGACATATAGCGTGGCCCCTAGGCCCCGCAGACTATTCTATGATATGCCCATAACACTCAGGTGTCACACCTGAAAGAGCAGTTCGCTGACTGTCAGGTCAATGGCGTTTCAGGTGCGGTAAACCACGCGCACCTGGAAGTCCGGAACACCGATAGAACGCTCTGTGCCGGGGTCTCCGACTCTTAGGTGTGCGAATATGAGCGCACCTGGAACGCCAACTTGTTGTCTATCAAATGGAAGCTGTTTTAGGTGCGCAAAGTTCTGCATACCCGTAAGAGCGGTCTTCAGTTGTTTTACGGGATAGAAAATGTACGTGCGAAGGCCTTTCCGTGTACAGAATATACCGTCTTTTGTAAAACAAAAACGGCCAAGGTGGATTACCTTTGCCGTTTTCTCTGAGCGGAATGCGAGGCTCGAACTCGTGACCTTCGGCTTGGGAAGCCAACGCTCTACCAACTGAGCTAATTCCGCAAAACAAATGCGAGACTTATTGATTGTGTTCAATAGCCTCGCATCTTTGTGATCCCCACAGGATTCAAACCTGTAACCTTTTGATCCGTAGTCAAATGCTCTATTCAGTTGAGCTAGGGGACCAGTTTGTCGGAGACCCGCTCCGACTTTATCTCTACAAGGACTATGCTTGCTCTTCCTTAACTATGGCAAGCTTCTTTTCCTTGATTCTTGCCTTCTTACCGGAAAGCTGACGCAGATAGAAGATTCTTGCCCTGCGAACCTTGCCGACCTTGTTCAGTTCAATGCTGTCAATGAATGGTGACTGAATCGGGAAAATCCTCTCAACTCCGATACCTCCTGAAATCTTGCGGACTGTGAAGGTCTTTGTCTGAGGAGTAGCACCTCTAAGCTGGATAACCACGCCTCTGAACTTCTGGAGTCTATCCTTGTCACCTTCCTTAATTCTGTAGGTTACGGTAACTGTGTCACCGGCCTTGAATTTTGGATACGTAGCGACTTTCTCGTTAGCGAAAGCCTGTTCTACAACTTTAATCAAATCCATCTCTCAATAAATTTTGTGGCAACATTACGCACATTTGATAACGACCCGTAAGCGGTTGCTCTTGTTTTTTCGGACTGCAAATGTACGAATATTTTCTTAATTCCAAAAACTTTTTGAGATTATTTGAAAAATTTCAGCGCTGATCTGCACAAATCGGTGATTTTTGACCATTCTCCGGCAGCGATCATCTCTTTCGGGAACAGTTTAGAGCCCATCCCGACGCAGGTGACTCCGGACTTCGCCCAGGCCGAGAGATTCTCCTCGGTCGGTTCCACACTTCCTGTGGCCATGATCATAGACCAAGGCAGAGGTGCGAGAACGTCCTTCACGAACTTCGGTCCGCCTACGCTTCCGGCAGGGAAGACCTTCACGAGGTCACAGCCGAGTTCCTGCGCGTTGCAGATCTCGGTGACGCTTCCGCATCCAGGGGTGTAAGGAATCCCGTGTCTGTTGCACAGTCTGGCGACCTCCGGGTTCAGAGACGGCGACACGATGAAGTTCGCGCCCATCTGAATGTATAGAGCTGCCGTTGGAGTGTCCAGAATGGTTCCAGCACCGAGGATAAGCCCGGGGCACTCGGCCAAAACGAACTTGGACAACTCCTTGAAAACCTCGATCGCGAAGTCTCCGCGGTTTGTGAACTCAAAGGCCCTGATGCCGCCTTCATAGCAGGCCTTGACAACGTTTTGGGCGATTTCCACATTATTGTTGAAGAAGACCGGGACTATTCCCGTCTCTTTCATCGCCGTCAAGGTCTCAAGCTTTCTGTATTTTGACATATCCGTAAAATTATCTTGACACGCGGCCTGAGCCGTTTCCTTTCATAAGATTCTCCACTTCCTTGACGCTGACCTGGTTGAAGTCACCGAAAATGGTGTGCTTCAGCGCAGATGCCGCCGCGGCGAAGTCAATCGCCTGCTGGTCATCCTTGTAGGTCAGGAGGCCATAGATGAGTCCGCCCATAAACGAGTCTCCTCCGCCGACACGGTCAACGATGTGTGTGATGTCATAGCGGCGGGACTGGAAGAGTCTCTCTCCATTGAATATTACCCCGCCCCAGGTATTGTGGTTGGCGTTGATCGAGCCGCGCAGGGTGATGGCCACCTTCTTGCAGCGCGGGAACCTTGCCATAAGCTGTCTGCAGACGCTCTCAAAACGACTCTGGTCAATGGCTCCATCCGTCTGTTCGGCGTTGAATCCCTCCGGCTTGATACCGAACTCCTTCTCGGCGTCCTCCTCGTTGCCAAGGATGAGGTCGCAGCCTTCCACGAGGGCCGGCATAACCTCAGCCGCGGTCTTGCCATATTTCCAAAGGTTCTTCCTGTAGTTGAGGTCGCAGGACACGAATAATCCAAGTCTGTTCGCGGCCTTTACCGCCTCATGGCAGACATCCGCCGCACTCTGGCTGATCGCCGGAGTGATACCGGTCCAATGGAACCAGTCCGCTCCCTCGAAGACCTTCTCCCAATCGATCATTCCCGGCTGGATGGTTGAGATTGATGAATATGCACGGTCGTAAACTACCTTGCTTGGACGTGCCACTGCACCGGTCTCAAGGAAATATATTCCCAGGCGCTCTCCGCCGAAGACGCAGTGCTTCGTGCCTACCCCGTAGGAGTGAAGGTCGCGGATGCAGCTTCGCGCTATGTCGTTATCGGGGAATCTGGTGACGAATTCCGTGTCTATTCCGAAATTGGCCAGAGACACGGCCACATTGGCCTCACCGCCTCCGAAAGTGGCCTCGAATTGTTTTGCCTGCGAGAATCTCAGGTAGCCCGGGGTGGAGAGCCTGAGCATGATCTCGCCGAATGTGATTACTTTTGCCATTATCGTTCGTTGTTATTTTCTGGTGTGTAAATGTAGATGTTGTGGATCTCCCGGTCGTAGCCTGGGTAAAAGCCCTTCGGCATGCCGAGGATGATCCTTGCGCCTCTGTTGGACATCACGATGAGATTACCGTTCTTGGGATTCATCGTAAGCCCCTCTATCTCACCGGTCAGGATAAAATCGTCCATCGTGCGGAACAACGTTACCTCACCTGTCTCCAGATCTACCTTGTAAAGGTTGTCAGGCTCGTCTTTCTCGGCGTCACCGTCATCGCAGGAGACGAGCATCTGCCCGTCCACGCAGTAGATACCCTGCTGGAGTCTCGGGGCGGGGGAGAGTGTCAGATTCCTGAGGTACTTCCCGGTCTTGAGGTCGTAGCAGTAAAGTTCCGAGCCTTGTACCCAGTCGGCCATCCAGACCTCCTTGCGGTCACGGTCAACGGCGAGGCCGCAGCATTCGACCTGGCCGGATTCCGGAACCCAAGGGATTGAACGCTTATATTCAAGGGTCTTCGCATCGTAGATGGCGGTCTGGATGTTCTTGCCGACACCGTCAAGGAAATATTCGCAACCGGCGAAGATCTCTCCGTCATATTCGTCGATGTCGCCGATGTGGTTGCATTCCAGTTGAAGGTCTTTGAACGGGGCTTCGTTCCTGGCGACCAGATTGCCCTCCATATCATATTTATAGAGTGCGGTGGATCCGGAAACATAGTAGAAATCCCCGTCGGTGGCGACCCCCTGGCGGCCTTCGACCTCCAGCACGTGATCCAGTTTGAAGTCGCTGTCAAGAACGGAAACAGCCCTCCCGCACGAAACGCACAGGAAGGCCATTACGCCGATTATTAGTTTGCCTCTCATTTAGAAAATGTTCTTCATCTTGTCGAACAACGCCTTGTCGTCACGGGAAGGATCCGGGGTGAACGAACGGCTTGTCCTCATATTCTCCAGGGCGTTCCTCTCATCAGAGGAGAGTCTCTTTGGAATCCAGACCAGAATCTTCACGTAGAGGTCTCCTGTTCCGCTTCCGTACCCGCTCACGGCAGGGAGTCCCTTTCCGCGAAGCTTCATCACGGTGCCGGATTGGGTGCCGGGATCGACTTTCACTTTGTATGACCCATCCAGACAAGGTACCGTGATCTCGGTTCCCAAGATGGCGTCGGTAACGGAAATCACTGTAGAATAAAACAGGTTCTTGCCGTCGCGTTTCAATGATGAGTGAGGAATCTCCTCGATGATAACGAGCAGGTCACCGTTCACACCGTTGTGAGGGGCGGCGTGCCCTTCGCCTCTGATTGTCAGTTGCATACCATCCTCGACACCCGCCGGGATCTTGACCTTCACGGTCTCGCGTCTGCGGACTAAACCAGTGCCGCCACAGGTACGGCAAGGATTGCTGATGACTTTCCCTTCGCCGCCGCATTGCGGGCAGGTTGAATATGTCACCGTCCTTCCGAACAGCGAGTTGACCACACGCTGTGTCTGTCCTGTGCCGTTGCAGGTCGGGCAGGTCTTGACATCGGAAGCGTTCTTGGTTCCGCGTCCTCCGCAGTCAGGACAAGGTCTGTTGCGCTCGATTGTGATCTCTTTCTCCGCTCCGCTGGCGATCTCCTCAAGGGTAAGACGAATCCTTGTACGGATGTCACGGCCTTTCATAACCCTTTGCTGCTGAGTGCGTCCCTGACCTCCGCCGAATCCACCGAAGCCGGTGAATCCGCTGAAGCCTCCTCCGAACAGGTCGTTCAGGATGTCGTTCAGGTTTCCGAACCCTCCGCTGAAGTCCGGCCCAGACTGGCCGTCCACACCAGCGAATCCGAACTGGTCATATTTTGCCTTTTTGTCAGGGTCGCTGAGCACTGAATATGCCTCCGAAGCTTCCTTGAATTTCTCCTCGGCGGTCTTTTTCTCAGCCTCGGTGCCGTCCACCCAACGGTCAGGATGCCACTTCATCGCGGCAGCCCTGTAGGCTTTCTTTATCTCATCGGCGCTGGCTGTCTTCGCGACCCCCAACACCTCGTAGTAATCTCTTTTTTCTGCCATATTCGTCTATCTCCTATATTCCGACAACAACCTTGGCGTAGCGGATGACCTTTCCGGAAAGGGTGTAGCCCGTCTGGACGACATCATACACCAAGCCTTTCTTGTCTTCCTCCGGAACCGGGAACTGGGCCACAGCCTCGTGGAAGTCCGTATCGAACTTCTCGCCCTTGGCCTTGATCACCTCAAGTCCCTTGGTTTTAAGATATCCCATCAGTTTGTTGAATATCAACGCTGTGCCTTCCTTGGCCACTTCATCGGCCGAGTTCTCCTCCAGCATCTTCATCGCCCTCTCGCAGTCATCCAGCACCGGAAGCAGACCCTTGATCGTGTCAGCCGCCGCTGACGAGACAAGCTCAAGCTTTGCCTCCGCGGAATGTCTGCGGAAGTTCTCGAAATCGGCCATCAGGCGGATGTAGTCATCCTTCTCCTTTGCCACGCTGGCCTTAAGCTCCTCGTTTTCTTTCAGAAGAGTGTTGAGTTTCTGCTCAATCTTCTTGGCCTCCTCGTCAACCTCCGGAGCCTCTTCCTTGCCTTTCTGCTCGTTTCCGGCTTTGTTTTCCGTCGATTCGGCAGTCTTGCCGGCCTGCTTAGGCTCTTCCTGCTCTTTATTATTTACTTCCTTGTTCTTTTTGCTCATATCTGATACTCCTTATAATCAAAACAATCCACGCTCTGGACAGTCACCGGACCATCCAAAGCGATTGCAAAGGTATCAAATTATCTGCCAATTACATAATCGCTGACATAATGTCAGACCATATTTATGTTGCGAATTAGCGTTACCATTGTTAACTTTGTCAAGCCAGGTTCTGACGGAGGAATGACTTAGGCTACAAGTCTTCCGGACCGAAAGAACATCCAAATGTTAAAGAACAGACAATGAGCGCATTCATCAACGAAAACTTTATGCTGTCCAATGAGACGGCACGTCAGTTGTTCTACGGCGAGGCCGAGAAACTGCCGATAATAGACTATCACTGCCATCTTTCACCACGGGAGATCGCCGAGAATATCCGGTTCCGCGACATCACGCAGCTTTGGCTGGTGGACGGCCACAGCGGCGACCACTACAAATGGCGCGCGATGAGGGCGAACGGAGTGCCGGAGGAATATATCACCGGAGACAAGTCCTCTTGGGAGAAGTTCGAGAAATGGGCGGCGACAATGCCTTACCTGATGCGTAATCCGCTTTACCACTGGTCGCATCTGGAACTGAGCCGTGTTTTCGGAATAGACAAAATCCTGAAGCCGGAGACCGCCCGTGAGATCTTCGAGGAGTGCAACGCCAAACTCGCCACGGAGGAGTTCCGTGGACAGGCGCTTATCCGCAAGTTCAACGTGGAGGTGGTCTGCACGACCGATGACCCGGCGGATGACCTGCGTTGGCACAAACAGATCGCTGAGCATCCGTTCGGCACCAAAGTGCTGCCTACCTGGAGGCCTGACAAGGTGATGGGAATCGAGGATGTCAAGTCATTAAATGAATATCTTGGGAGACTCTCCGAGGCTGCCGGAATCGAGATACGGTCATATTCATCATTGATCGAGGCCCTCCGCAAAAGGCACGACTTCTTCGAGTCGATGGGCTGCCGTCTTTCGGACCACGGCCTTGACACTTTCTATTCAGATGATTATGATGAAAGCGAGATTGAGAGAATATTCAGCACCGTCATTTCCGGGATGCCTGTTGATGAATATGACGCTGTCAAGTACAAGAGTGCCGTCCTGTACGACCTTGCCGTGATGGACGCGGAGTCCGGGTGGACGCAGCAGTTCCACGTAGGGCCTCTGCGCAACAACTGTACGAGGCTATTCAATGGTGTCGGACCTGACGCAGGTTGTGATTCGATGAATGACAAGCCAATAGCCGTGGCCGGAAACAGATTCTTCGATGTCTTGGACATGACCGGCAACCTTGCGAAGACCATTCTCTATTGCCTCAATCCGAAGGACAATGAGGTAATGACCACGATGGCGTACAATTTCAACGACGGCACGGTTCCCGGCAAGATGCAGTTCGGCTCCGGCTGGTGGTTCCTCGATCAGGAGAATGGAATGCGCCGTCAGATGGACACCTTGTCCTCTCTCGGCCTCCTCAGCCGTTTTGTTGGAATGCTGACCGACTCCCGCAGCTTTATCAGCTACCCGCGCCACGAATATTTCCGCCGCATTCTCTGCGACATCATCGGCACCGATGTCGAGGCCGGCAAGATTCCGGCATCCGAGATTGACACTGTCGCCCGTATGGTCCGCGACATCTCCTACAACAACGCCCGGAACTATTTCGGTTTCTGATGCTCCTCCGGGCTATCCGAAAATGTCGTTCAGGACAGCGGCAAGCCGCAGGCCGCCGCGTAGAAGCTGGACTTCCACCGTCCCGGTCCATTCGCCCACGTAGTCATAGGACAGTTTGGAGCCGACAGGAGTCGAGGCGTAGATTGTCCTGCAGATTCCGTAGGTCTCCTCGCCCCAGGATTCCGGTGTCCCTTCCGCCATCTTCCTGTTCTCGGCCCGAGGGTTGGTGTCAATCTGCTCGACCCATTCCGAATATGTCCATTTGTGGGCGCTCTCGATGATTCCGGTGTCCCAGATGGAATGAAGGTTCGTACCGTTGTTGAAGAATTGCACCTGCCATCTGTTGCCGCCGCGGTCCGATCTGTGCCCCATGTGCATCGGACAATGCAGGTCGCCCATAAGGTGGACCAGGAACTTCAATGAGAGCGCCTGCTCCTCCTTGTCAAGCTTTCCGCTTTTCAACGCCGCTATCTGCTCGTTGACGGCGCGGACGACATCGCCGTTCTCGTTAAGGGGAGCTCCGCTGAAAGTCTCGCCCTCGTCAGTGTTCCTGTAATGCCACGAGCTGGTGTACTTGTATTCAGGAGTGTGGCTGGCATTGTCCATCCAATTCGCCCAGTACACAATGGTCTTCCCGTCAAGTATTTCGTCAATCTTCCTTGCCGCCTTTCGGGTAAGATGCCGCTGCGCGACAGCGCAAGTGACATCATGCCCCTTCTGCCCCCAGCAATACCCATCGACAGACACCGCAAAAAGACCTGCCACCAGCAGTGCCATCATCAGAATCCTATTCGTAAACATCATATTCTCAATCATTTAACTTTCATGAATATTCAACATCCCTATTCGCTTTTCCATCCCCGCACATGACGGGAAGGCCTCCAGCCGCATCGCCCATAGCCCCCTTCCCGTTCGGGACTGCAAACTTACACAAAAAACGTGATTCTTCTCCCCTCCGCGCAAAAGAAATCCCGCTTGAGGATGAATGCTGACGGGAATGTTGGTGGAAATGTAGGTAAAAATGTAGATAGAAATGTGGGTGGAAATGTAGATGGTGTTGCCGGTAATATTGTTGGTTGATGGGGTTGCAAATCCGCGACTCCCACATCTTACAAAACACGTTCACACCGATAGCCGGAAAAACTCTTCGGTCTATCTCTGAGAACTACTGCGTGGCGCGAATATTTTGTGCGGCCGCGCGGTCCAAAGCCGGATGTGGCTCTGGGCGGAAACACCGACCGCGGCCACCAGAGCCGCGATCAATGACAAGTCGTACTTTCTAAACGTCAGTACATCAGATGTTTTTTGCTATTGTTCCTCCATCCGGCCTCGCTCTTGTAGTCAGTAAAATAAATCACAATGTCGGCCTCGCTCTTGTATTTCACAAAAAAACAAAGCCCCTTGTTGTCCTCGGCCTCGCTCTTGTACTTGCATTTGTAGACGACCAGATCCGCCTCGGACTTGTATTTGGTGACATGGACTTTCACGTCCGCCTCGCTTTTGTACTGACATGAATAGACGGTCTGCGCCTTGGCGCCGATGCCGAAAGCCATAAGGGCTACAATGATAGTGATGATGTATTTATTCATATTCTTTGGTTGTTAGTTTTCTTCCGAAAGTAGGGTTCTCTTGTCGTCATAAGCCGGAATGACCCTCGCAAGGGAAGGCTTTCCGGTCTCCTTTCCATCGTGTACTCCTGATGGATCTGGTTCATAATCACCTCAAAGATATGAAATTACTCTGAAAACACAAACAACAGTACGTAATGATTCGCTTCGGATGCTTCGGATGTTCCAAGGCCTTCGGCTGCTACTGCAAATGGCCGTTGCATCTTACAAAACACGTTCATGCCAATGTGCCTTAGAACGTTGCCTATTAATGAATATGTTGAAAAACTCAGATGATTTACCACGAGCTATTCAGCTTATTCATTGTTTTACCGCCTTCCGCTGCCACTTCGGCTGAACGTGTTTTGTGAAATTACTTCAAGATGCGGACGGAGGCTGGGAAGATTTTGAGGGGCAGAAGAGCGAATATTCGGCGATTAATCGCTAATTTTGCAGGCGGCAGGAAAGCGGGGCCGGTTGTTTTAGAAGATTTTGTTGACGGTTACATTTTACTACGAATATGCCAAGTTACCTTCAGATAGAGAACATCTCCAAGTCATACGGGCCGAAAGTCCTGTTTGAGCACATCGGCTTCAACATCAACGAGGGCGACAAGATCGCCCTGATCGCCCCGAACGGCACCGGTAAGACCAGCCTTCTGCGCATTCTGGCCGGCAAGGACAGCTCCGATTCCGGCGGCAAGATCATATTCCTCAAGGACATCCGCATCGCGTTCCTTGAGCAGGAGTATGAATATGATCCCGAATCCACCGTGTGGGATCAGATTATGCGGGACAGCGAACAGTGGACGAAGAATCTTGATCCTGAACATCTTGCTGAATATGAGCAGCGCGTTCGCCGCCTTCTGACCTCCTTCGGGATGTCTGAATATGACCGTAAGATGAAGGTGCTTTCGGGCGGGGAGATCAAGCGTGCCGCCATCATCGTGATGCTTGCCAGCGAGGCGGACTTCTTCGTGATGGACGAGCCGACCAACCATCTTGACATCGACGGCATCGAGTTTCTGGAGAACTATCTGTCTCACGCCCGATGCACGCTTCTGATGGTGACCCATGACCGTTATTTTCTGGATTCCGTGGCTAACACCGTGATGGAGATGGATCACGGAGCCGTATATATTTATAAAGGCGACTATCAGAACTATCTGGAGAAGAGGCAGGAACGCATCGAAAACTACAATGCCGAGACGGACAAGATCAAGAATCTACTCCGCCGTGAGCTGGAATGGATGCACGCCAGTCCGTGCGCCAGGACCGGCAAGTCCAAGTACCGCAAGAACGCTTTTTACGAGCTGAAGGACAGGGCCGAGCAGGTTTACAGGACTGACAGCGTGAGCCTCGGCGAGATGGGGCCTGCCTCCAGGCTCGGAACCAAGATCATCAACTGCAAGGATGTCAGTTTCTATTACGGCGGAGACTGCTACCTGAGCCATTTTACTTATAATTTCCAACGCTACGAGAAGGTCGGAATCGTGGGAAAGAACGGTGTCGGCAAGACCACATTCATCAATCTTCTGATCGGGAATATGGATCAGTCGGATTCTGGTTCTTCTACGGTTGGTGAGCCTGGCCGAACCACGGTAGGTGAGCTTTGTAGAACCACCGGCGTGATCGAGAGGGGAGAGTCTCTGAAGATCGGCTACTACCGCCAGAGCGGAATGCAGTTCGATGAGAACCAGACTGTTCTGGAGACCGTGAACGACACTCATCTGTTGAGCCAGTTCCTCTTCCCGCACGATATGCTGAACAACCGCATCAGCAAGCTTTCCGGAGGAGAGAAACGCCGCCTCTACCTGCTGACCATCCTGATGAGGCAGCCGAACCTGCTGATAATGGACGAGCCGACGAACGATCTGGACATCGTGACCATAAATATTCTTGAAGAGTATCTGAAAGAGTTCAAGGGCACTTTGATCCTTGTCTCCCACGACCGTCATTTTCTGGACCGCTTGGTGGACCATCTGTTTGTCTTCTGCGGCGATGGTGAGGTCAAGGACTTCATCGGCAGCTACAGCCAGTATCGTGAGTTCATCAAGGACTATGAGGCCGAGAAACGCGCCAAGGCCCGTGAGGAGGAACGTGCCTCTAAGTCCGCCGCTGTTGCCGGCTCACTTTCAGCCTCGTCTCCGCTTGACGCCGGTGCTTCATCCAAGCCTTCCCGTCCCGATGCTCCCCGCAAGCTAAGCTATAAGGAACAGCGTGAGCTTGAGCAACTTGAGAAAGACATCGAGTCCCTCACCGCCGAGAAGTCCGACCTGGAGTCCAAGATGAATGGCGGCCTCACCGACCCCGCCGAGCTCCAAAAGGTCACCACCCGTTTCGCCGAGGTCTCCTCGGAACTCGACACCAAGGAAACCCGCTGGCTTGAGCTCTCCGTCTGACATCTCCTGTACCTACAAATCGAAAGAGTCGTGCAAGGGACTTGCTGGCTTGTGCCCTCCATCTGTCACTTTCTGCACCATCCTCAATAGAATCAGGCTATGGAGGCGTGAATCGTAATGTGTTGTAAATGAATATGCTCGTAAAGGCTGCCCTCTGAAAATGACCGGCAGCCTTTCGTAACTCGCACTGAATCAATGGGTGTGATTCCACATTATGATTGTGAAGAATACTGTGACCACTTGGTCAACAATCGAATCAATGTTGACTTTACGCTAACTCGTCGGCCAGATTATCAACTTGTTCCTTTGTAAGTCCGCAGAACCGCATCACGAGTTCCTTGGCCATTCCGCCAAGAAGCATAGCTTTGGCTACCTCTGCCTTTCCTTCTGCCTTTCCTTCAGCCTTTCCTTCAGCTTTTCCTTCAGCCTTTCCTTCAGCCTTTCCTTCAGCCTTTCCTTTTGCTGTCCCGTCAGCGATTCCCTTGGCCTCGCCATCGGCGTATCCCGCCTCGAAGCCCTTGCGCTCGGCGAATTCCCGCTGCGCCAGAATGTCCCACTCGTTCATCTTGTCAATCTCGTATTTAAGTTTCTTCTCCTTGTCGAACGCCGCCACCTCACACGCCTCGGCGAGCCGCCTTGAGATCCCGCCGGCCTCCTCAATCCATTCGGGGATCCTTTGGAAGCCACCGCTGTTCCTGAATATGTAGAACAGCCTGTCGAACTCCGTCACGCACTCCTCCAGCGTCTTGGTGAACAGCGTCATCTCCACAAAGATAACACTAATTGTCTGATCCGCAACCATTCCGGTGCGTTTTTCGGTGAACCTCCAGTGGGAGATGAAGTGGTCGGTGTCCCAGAGGGACTCGTCGTCGTGCCTCAGGCGGTAGTTCAGGAACGACACCACATAGACAGGACGCAGCCCCTTGTACCGTTCCCCGTCCGACAGCTCCAGGTGATAGAGTCCTGATGCGTAATAGACGCACCTTTCGAAGAAGTAGTCCTCTTCCGCTGCCTGCATCTCGACGATGAAGGTCCTGTCGTCCTTGTCCACGCAGACCAGGTCGAGGACCGTCTTCTTCCCGTAGGGTACATCCCTCCGCTGCTCGCGGTCTGAATATTCCTTGATGTCCTCGATCCTTGCCTCTGGCGGTAGGATCTGGTTCAGCACTCCGATGAGGATGTCCTTGTTGTTTTTGTCGGCGAACACCGCCTTGAATCCGACGTCGCTCCGCAGGTTGACGAACGGGGCGAGCTCATTTTTGTCTTTAAAGAAGTCCATATATTTAGGTGTTAAATATTTGAACCGCAATAATATGGACAAAAAACGTAAAAAACGAAAAGAAACATATTCAAAACATAAGAAACAGAAAAATCGTCTTAAGAAACAGAAATATTTTTCTTCCTATTTTCCGCAGTTTTTGACTTTTAGTCCAGCAATCGGCCCTACAGCCATGCGAGAGTGGGCTCAAACGGCTAGAGAAACGCTTCAGGACGGGCAGGATCACCAAGGACAAGCTGAACAACCGCGGCTACAACCGCTTCCTTACGATGACAGGAGACGCCTCCGTCAGGATTGACTACGACAAGGTCGCCAAGGATAAATGTCTGGACGGCTACAAGGGCTACACAACAAACAGCACGCTCACGGATGACAGGGTGATAGAGGAATATGGATACCTCTTCATGATAGAACGCGCCTTCCGCTTCTGCAAGGCGGACCTTGACATCCGTCCGATGTATCATAGGCTCTTCAATAGGATTGAGGCCCACGTCTGCATATGTTTCGTGGCGTACACGATCAGGCTAGAGTTGGAGCGCGTCCTGAAAACTGCCGGTACTAGGATCACCTTGGACAGGGCCCGCTTCCTCGCGGAGAAAATATATCAGATCGATTACATCAATCCATACGACAACAAGCGAAAGTCAGTGCTCCTGCACACCAAAGAGGAGCCAGAAGTCACCGAGTTGCTTGACATCATCTCGGCCAACTGCTAAAACGGGTGTCCCATTGCGGAAAACAGGAAAAGAGTTGAAGTCCCGTGAGGTTGACAAGGAAGAGAACCCGGTCTATTACCGTTTGGTCGAGGAGAACGACCTGTCGGACGTGTTCACCGATGAGATCATCACAATCTTCCAGAAATGCCTCGACGGACTGCCTGAGGAAAAACGCCGCTCGTTCCTCCTCAGCAATGTGGAAGGCCTGAAATACAAGGAGGTCGCCGAGTTGTTGAATATCTCCGAAGACAAGGTTGACAACAACATCCGTTTCGTCCGCAAAGCCCTCCAGTCCAGCCTGAAAGACTACTTCCCTGTGATTCTCCTCACCTTCATCAGTATCAAATAGATGGTTGGAAGGCAACAGAAAAACTCAATTGTTTTCTGAGAGTTAATCTACCTGAACAGCCTGTCGATGTCCTTGACGGTGTGCGGGAGGGCGAAGACGACGACTCGGTCGTAGGGCTCTATGCGGGTGGATCCGATCGCGATGTAGGATTCGCTGCCTCGGATGAGGCCGCCGATCACGGCGTCTTTCGGGAACGAGATGTCTTTCAGGGTGCCTTTCGTGATGGCACTGTTCGGGGCGACGGTATATTCAAGAACCTCCGCGTCCGTGCCGCTCATATACTTGACCAGGCGGGCCTTGCCGCTTAGGGTGAACTTGAACAGGCGGCCGGCGGTGATCAGTTTCTTGTTGATGACCGAGTCCACGCCCATCTCCTCGGCAAGGTGGATGTACTCGATGTTCTCGACCTCGGCAATGGTCCTGTCAACGCCGAATTTCTTCGCCACCACGCAGGCCAGCACATTGGCCTCGTCGTTGCCGGTCAGGGCCAGAAATGCGTCGTAGTCCTTGATCCCTTCCTCCAGAAGCAGGTCGGAGTTCCTGCCGTCACCGATGACGATGATCACATTGTCCGGCAGCCTTTCCGACAGAATCATTCCACGCTCCTTGTCCCGCTCCAGAATCTTCACGGAACTGATTTTCTGGCTGAGCCTTGCGGCGACCAGCTCGGCGATGTCCGATCCGCCGAGGATCATTACCTTGTCGATCTCTATGTTGCTCTTGCCGAGGAACTTCATCAGGAATGCCATACCTTCGCGGGTGGCTATGATGAAGACCAAGTCATTGAACATAAACTTGGTGTCGTACTTCGGCATAATGGTCTTGCCACCGCGTGAGATAGCGATCACACGGAACTGCAACTCGTCACTTGTCGCTATGGCGGCGAACTCAGCGAGCTTCATGTCCAGAAGAGGGGAGTCCTCCTCCAGCTTGAACACCTCGACCTGAAGCTTTCCACGGGCGAAATCCATCGACTCGGTCGAGGACGAGTGCTTGAGCAGATCGAATATCTCGTCGGCCGCAAGCCTTTCGGGATAGAACATCAACTCGATGCCCATCTGCTTGAACAGCAGCTTGTTCTCGGCCGAGAGAAAGTCGTTGTCGTCAATTCGGGCAGTAACTTTCTTGGCTCCGAGATTTTTGGCGAGCAGCGCGCTCACGATGTTCACATCCTGTGGCACGAAAGGCACGACGGAGATGAACAGATCAGCGTCCTGCACGTCGGCCTCGCGCATCACCCTCAGCGAGGATGGCGCTCCTTCGATGGCGATCACGTCGGCTATCGAGCTGATGTTGGCAAGCCTCTGCGGATCATCGTCAATGACGGTTATGTCATTGGCCTCAAGACTAAGCATCTTCGCCAGATGCGAACCTACCTCGCCGGCTCCCTGAATGACGATTTTCATATCAACTTTCTTAAATAGTCAAAAATACCGTTCCCCCTGAGCATCGCCAGCGGTACGATCCACTCCGGGAAAAGTGCCGGAACATCAATCCGGCGGTGTGTGTCGGCATATTCCTGAATCTCCTTGACATCAGTTTTGGTGCAGAGGCTGCGGAACTCCTTGTGCGCCTCCCAGACAGCCTTGAAGCAGTCCTTCTTTCCTGTCAGCAGATAGGCCAGCGCGGAACACCCGTCCAGACACATTCTTATGAATAAGGTTCTTCGGGCACGTCCGCAAGCCTTGACAGCCGCCTTTTCCGGTGTCAGCTCCCTCACTTCCTGCAATGAATATGTCTTCGCGAGGTTGTTCTGGAGCATCAGAAGGTTGTTCCGATAGTTCAGTTTCAGCTTCCACGGAGAGTCGTTCGGCAGTGTGCCACCGCCAAGATGCCACACAACTGACTGAGGCACAACGAATATGCTTTTTCCCTCCAGCTGAAGTCGCCAGCAGAGGTCTATCTCTTCCATGTGGGCGAAGAACCTGTCGTCCAGCCCTCCCATTTTTGAATATTCCGTCTTGCGGACCATCAGGCAGGCTCCTGTGGCCCAGAAGACTTTGGCCGGAGAGTCGTACTGGCCGGAGTCTTTCTCAACTCTTTTGAGAACCCTTCCGCGGCAGAACGGATAGCCGAAACGATCCAGCATTCCGCCGGCCGCTCCTGCATATTCAAAGGAGTCTTTTTCGTACCACGAATGGAGTTTCGGGGCGCAGGCCGCACAGTCAGGATGAGTGTCCATCCAGTCGGTTAGTGGTTCCAGCCAGTCCTTTGGGACTTCAATGTCCGAGTTGATCAAGACAAAATATTCAAGATCTCCGGCTTCAGGCAGTGCGCAGACGGCCTTGAAAGCTCTGTTGTACCCGCCTGTGAAGCCGTAGTTCCTGTCCAGACGGATCTGTCTTACCGACGGAAACTTTTCGGACAACATCTCCATTGATCCGTCCGTGGATGCACTGTCCGCGACAACGATCTCTGCTCCGTCCGTGGCCGAGGCCAGCAGACCGGGCAGGAAACGCTCAAGATATTCCTTAGTGTTCCAGTTCAGTATGACAACCGCCGTGCGCATATTCCTAAATTACTCTTTGTGGCAGTCGCCGTTGCCGTGGCAGCATTCGCCGTCTTTCTTGCCTTCTCCGTGGCAACACTCGCCATCCTTGTGACCTTCGCCGTGGCAGCCGCCCTCGCCCTTGTGGCAGTGGCACTCGTGCTCTTCCTGTGGGAGGAACTCGCCGTGGAGGCCTTCCTTGAGCTCTTTCTCCGTAGCTTCCCTGACGCTGACCACCTTGCCGGTGAAGTTGAGGGTCTTGCCGGCCATCGGGTGGTTGAAGTCCATCACAACGGTGTCTGGCTTGACCTCGTGAACGGTTCCCTGTACGACCTGGCCAGTGTTGCTGAGCATAGGGATGATCTGGCCTACGACGAGAAGATCCTCGCGAACTTTCCCGTCGATCTCAAAAGCGGCCTTAGGCAGCTCGAAGAGACGGCTGGCGTCGAATGTGCCGTAGCCTTCCTCCGGAGTGAGGGTGAACGCGAACTCGTCGCCCGGCTCCTTGCCCTCGACCTCGCTCTCAAATTTCGGGAGAAGCATATGTGTTCCGTGAATGTAGCCAAGCGGACGCTCCTGCGTCGCCTTGTCGGCGAGTTTTCCGTCAACGATCAGTTCGTAGGTCAGCTCGACCACATTGTTTTTCTGTACTTTCATGATGATGATTTATTGTTAATATGTTTGTTTCCGTCTGTTATATGTTTCTGCCGATTCTTTCTCAAGCGCTGAAATCGACATTCCCGAACGCTAAGGTAGGAATAAGTTTTGACTTACAGAACCTCGCGTCGTTTCCGGCTGCCAAAAGATTGTTCCAAAGGGTGAGGAGATTGCCGGTTATGAGCATCTCTCTTACCGGGTGGACTATCTTGCCGTCCTTGAAAAGGAAGCCTTCCACTCCGAAGGAAAAGTCGCCCGTGGCGGAGTTGCTGTTGCCGCCGTTGAGCCCGGTCACGAGGATACCGTCGCCGACCAGGCGCATCAGTTCATCTTTGCCGCAGGTCGCTTCGACAGGCTCAGCGACCAATGACGTTTGCCCCGTGACCGAATCACAATCGGTCACTGAACTTGTCGAAGTGACCTTACTGGCGATGGACGGCGCGACACAAGTCAGAAGAACCGGCCTTGTGGCATCCTCGATAGTCGGCTCAATCCCTATCTTCTTAGACATATAAGTGTTGATGAAATATTCATTGACAACACCATTTTCGATGATAGGAGTCTCTGCCGTCGCGACTCCTTCAGAGTCAAACAGTCTCGATCCCGTCTCCCCGACGCTCGCCGGCCTGTCCCATATATTCATCCACTCCGGAAACATCTTCTTCCCCAGCGAATCCAGCATGAACGAATTCTTCTGCTGCAATGAATATCCTCCCAGAGCGTTCAGCACAGGCGTCACAAGCCTCGATGCCACCTCGCTTTCAATGACCATCGAATATTTCCCGCTCTCGATCTTGACCGGGCCTATCTGTGACATCGCCCGCTTGAACGCTATCTCACCGCAGTCCTTGATATTCAGATCCTTGAGCATCGGTGTGGCGTCCCACCAGTAACTGCTGAACCTGTTCCCGTCCGCATCCTGCACGGTCACCTCGACCCCATATTCAAAGGAAGTCTCGGTGTGGCGGCATTTAAGTCCGTTGGAATCAAGCACAAGCGAGTCGAAGATGGAATCTGAATATTCCCCCTCCTCCGAGATGAGTCCTTCGTCACAGTGCATTTTGAATATGCTCGCGTCGATCGCCATCCTTAGTCTTTCGTCCGATGTCAGGGCCGGATAAGTCTCGTCATAAAGTCCGAGTTCCTTGCCGGTCACGGCGTTTTTCGCCGTTCTGGACGGATCCGGCAAGTCTCTGCAAGGGTCTTCTGCAAGCATCCTGACCGTTGCGATCGCCTTTTTCAGGAAATCATCCAATTCGCTTTCCACCAGCCGGTTGGTGGAGAAACTGCCAAATTTTCCGTCCACGAAAAGGCAGACGCTGATCGATCTGTCCAGACAGTGCGAGACCTTGTCAAGTTCTCCGTTAAGGGTTCCGAACAGCTCCATCAGGCTCTTGTTCAGCGTGATGCGCACCTTGTCCGCTCCAAGTGCCAGAGACTTCTCCAGACATTTCTCCGCGACGAGAATCTCCTCCGCAGTCAACATTCCGTTTATCTCTTCCATCTTATTCTCCTCCAACTGTAAGCTTGTTGATCAGCACGGTAGGGATTCCGCAGGAGACCGGGCAACTCTGTCCCTTTCCGCACGTCCAGGCCCCCTCGTCAATCTTCAGGTCATTCCCCACGGCCACAATGTCGGCCAATGCTTGCGGCCCGTTACCGATGATGTTTATGTCCTTGACCGGCTGGGTCAGCCGTCCGTTCTCGATCAGGAATCCGCTCTTGACAAAGAACGTGAAATCTCCTTCACCGATCTGAACCTCACCGTTGCTGAACTGATCCACATATATTCCTTTCTTCACGGATGCGATGATGCTTTCCTTGTCGGCCTTGCCGCTTTCCATATATGTCGCCCTCATTCTCGGGATCGGAGCGTAACGGAATGATTCCCGCCGTCCGTTGCCGGTAGGGGAGACCCCGTAGAATCCGGCGCTGATCCTGTCGTGCAGGTATGAGGTCAGAATCCCGTCCTTTACCATATATGTCTTTTGTCCCGGAACGCCCTCGTCGTCGAAATTGATGGAACCTCTATTGAACGGAATCGTGCCGTCATCCACGATCGAGATGCTTTCGTCGCAGATTTTCTGTCCCATTTTCTCTGAGAAGACTGACTGGCCTTTCCTATTGAAATCCGCCTCGAAAGCGTGTCCCATAGCCTCGTGCAGCAATATCCCCGAAGCTCCGGCACCCATCACGACAGGCATCTGCCCGCCTTTCGGGCGTTTGGCCACGAAACGGTCGTCTATCCCCGCCTCAATGCTGTCCGCGATCTCGTCCAGAAGCGATTCCGTAAGCATCTCTGTGCCCGCTCGGTACGCCCTGGAGGTGTTCTTGCTCTCGATCTTGCCGTCCTGGCTGAACACGACTGAGGCTGACAGGATTCCCATCGGCCTTGTCTCGAATGTCAATTCTCCCAAGGAGTTGAACATCAGGATATCGCTTACTTGTCCGGAGAACGAGACGATGATCTTCACTATTCTGGAGTCTTTCGCGGCAATCTTCTCCTTCAATTTTTCCAGCCACGGGACAAGCTGCGTCGCGTCGGATGATCTCCAATCATATTCATAAGAATATCTGTCCTTAGGCGCTGTGACGGTTCTGCAGCAAATCGCAGACGCTGTTCCGGTGCCGCCTTCCGCTATCTTGGAGGCCGCCAGGGCCGCCTCGGCCATCGAGCGGGAATCCGTGCTTTCGGAGTAGGCATAGCCGGTCTTGTCTCCTTTCAGAACCCTGATTCCGACACCGTAGTCGATGTGGAATCCGCCTGAGGAGACGATTCCGTCCCGCAGCAGCAGATCGTTGTAGGACGTGTTCTCGAAGAACAGGTCGCAGTAGCTTCCGCCTCCTTTCAGACCATCGGCCGCAAGCCTTTCCAATTGTGCTTCGCTGACCTGGAACAGGTTGAGATAGAAATTCTTATCCTTGTACATTCTTTAGTTTCCTTTTTTCTTCTTCCAGATGTTTTTCATATTCTTCGTTGATCGCCTGGATCTTGCTGAACTTCTCCGGCTCCCGGATTATCTTTCCGTCCTCCGACGCCTCGGCCACAATTGAGAACGGCACATTCGAGTTGTCAAGGAGAAGCCATCTGTCGCAGATCGGCATAAAGTCCCGGAAAAGATAGTGGAGTCCGACATTGTAGCGCCTCCGGATGGTCTCTTCCTTGATGTTATGCCCTCCGGTGGCCACCCTTGCGGCCACTCTTTCGACTGCAAGATCCGGAGAGTTCAGCCAAAAGTACAGAATCGTGACATAGTACCCGGCTTCCTTCGCGTCCTTTATCACCTTGAGAAGAAAACGTGTGGCGAGCGTGGTCTCGATGCAGAAATCGGCCTTCCTCTGGAGCAGGAACCTCATCTTCATCAGCATATAGCGGCTGGCGGCGACGTAGGCGCTTTCCGGATGGAACGGCGAAAGGCTTTTCGCGAACTCATCGGAGTTCACGAACTCGCTGCATTCCAGCATCCCCGGCAGAAGCGCGTAGGACGCCGTGGTCTTCCCGGAACCGTTGCAACCGGCTATGATGAAAAGTCTTGGCATATATCAATTCCCAAAGGCGGACAATCATTTGCGAATATTGCAAACTGTCGGCCACATTTATTATTATACGAATATATTCGTTATTTTGTTTTGGTCGGCTTTGGATGTGTCACACCGTAGCCGAAGAGGGAGAAGTCCCCTTTGCAAGGATCGCCGGGGAATATGTCCGCGAAGCAGTCGGTGATCTCCCGTACGGTCACAAGGTCTTTTTGCTTTCTGGACGTGAGTCCGAGTGCGATCGCCTCGTCATAGACGTGTACGTCCAATGGGATGAGAAGGTCGGCGGGATCCGTGTCCTTCCATATTCCCAAATCCACTTTGCCATCGTCCCTGACCAGCCACCGCCTCATCATGTTGATCTTCTTGTTCGGCGCCTTGAGGTCCGTCTTCTGGCCGAAGATATTCGTCCTGAACTCGTCCTGGGACAGAGATTCGAGGGATGGGCTTGCCTCATAGGCGCTTTTCAGACGGGAGCATATTCCAGCCACCTCGCTCCATTTGATCGTGCGGTGGATGCTGGTGTCATCGTTCCGCCACTTGCCGCGCATCACATATTCGTAAGGCTTCCAGTCCATTTCGTCGAACAGTCTGCCGCAGTCACGGATTATCATCGCCCTGCGGCCCCAGGCGAAATGCGCCGCAAAGACCGCCGCGATTTCCACGTCGGCCAATGAGCGTTTCCCGGCCTTGAAACGCTGCGCGAACAAGGTCGGGAAAGCTATCGGATCTTCCTGGAAGTACTGAGGGTCGTTGTAGGTCTCAGCCCACAGGATCAAAGTTTGTCTTGTCTCTTCTGTCATTTAGAAGTCATTTTTGCCGAGCCTGAAGTATTTTGTTTTAATCCTTCGTCGCCGCCTCCAGTTTCTTAAGCAGCGCGAACATCACCACACCGGCGGCGATGCAAAGTCCCATCAGAATGCTCCAGTTGGCCGTGAGGGAAACCTTTTTCCAAAGCAGTCCAGGGATGGAACTGAGGTAGTTGCCGACAGCGGTCGCCGCGAACCACAGACCCATCATAAGACCTTTGTACTTAGGAGGCGCCACCTTTGACACGAAGGAGATGCCCATCGGGCTGAGCAGAAGCTCGGCGAAAGTCAGGATCAGGTAGGTTCCGATCAGGTACATCGGCACCACTGGATCCGGAGCTACCGTGCCGTTGAGCGAAGCCGGTGAAGGCTGGCCAATGGAGGCGAAGATCATCACCAGATAGCCGCAGGCCGCCACAAGCATTCCTATTCCGATCTTCTTCGGCGCGGAAGGCTCCATTCCCTCAGGATGCTTGGCGGTCTTTTTCGCGGCGAGGGCACTGAATATGGCCATAGACACCGGTGTGAGGGCCACCACGAAGAACGGATTGAACTGTTGGAAGAGCTGTGGCTGAATCTCCAGAGGGTTAGGAAGGCCTTTGAATATGGCGTAGGCCCCGCACCAGAGGGCGGCGGTCACGGCTCCGCAGCCGATCTTGCCGGAAGTCTTCTCAGACTGGAATATTCCGAAAAGAGTATAGACTGAGGTCGCGATGAGAGCCAGCGCCCAGATGTTGAACCCGATTCTGCTCCAGCCCTCGGCAGTGCTTAGCGTGTAGTCGCGTGCGAACCAGGTCAGCGACTGGCCGTTCTGGTGGAACGCCATCCAGAAGAAGATAACCACAGCAAACACGAGGCACAGGGCCACGATACGCTCCTTGGTCTGTTTCGGAGTGAGTTCCACGTAATTGCCTCCGGAGGTCTTGGCCTGTTTGGCGTTGACGTCAGCGTGCTTGAACCAGCTCTTTGTCGCGAAATAGATCGCTATCGAGACCACGAGTGAGATGCACGCCACCGCGAATCCCATATTGTAAGAAGCAGAAAGCTTGTCGATGTAGTACGGACAGAACTGGTCGAGCCCCATTCCGGCCGCGTTTGCGTCCGGCATCATCGCCATAAGCCCGTTCAGTTGCTCGGCTCCCTCCGGAGTGATCGTGCCGGCCATCTGCTGGTGGGCCAACGCCGGAATCGCAGCCTTGTATATGAGCCCCGCCTTTGCCAGGAACTTGTTTGTGATGGCGGTGGCGGCGGCAGGAGCGAACATCGAACCGATGTTGATGGCCATATAGAACAGGCTGAACGCGCTGTCCCGTTTGGATGCGTACCGTGGATCATCGTAAAGGTTGCCGACCAGAACCTGAAGGTTCCCCTTGAATAGACCCGTTCCGACAGCGATGAGCAGCAGGGCCGCGAGCATCACGGTGACTCCAAACCCGTTGGCCGCTGTAGGGACTGCCAGTACCAGATAACCGATGAACATCACGCAGATGCCCGTCACGACGCATTTTCCGAATCCGATTTTGTCCGCGAGCCATCCTCCCACGACCGGCATAAAATAGACCGCCGCGAGGAAGATTGAATATACCTGGCTGGCCGTTGACTGCTCCCATCCGAACTTGGCCTGGAGGAACAGCATAAAGATGGCCAGCATCGTGTAGTAGCCGAAGCGCTCGCCCGTGTTGGCGAGGGCGAGCGCGAATAAACCTTTCGGTTGGTTTTTGAACATACTATGTTACTTTGTTACTTTCTCAAGCCACTTGACCATGCCGAGCATAACGCCCATTGCCAGGAGGCACATGCAGAGGAACACGCTCCAGCAGGCCCACAGAGGCATCTTGTTGTACATCAGAGGGCCGATCCACAAGAAGAGGTTGCCCACCGCGGTGGCGCCGAGCCAAAGTCCCTGGCAGAGTCCGAGCAGATGCTTAGGAGCCACCTTTGACACGAACGAGAGTCCGAGAGGTGAGATGAAGAGCTCAGCCACGGTGAGGAAGAAATAGGTCGCTATAAGAACCCAAGGCCCGGCCTTCATCGTGGCCTGCTGGGCGACTTCCATACTTCTGAAATCGGTGGCTGAAGGGTAACCCATCACGCCTGAGAATATGGCCAGGAACAGGTAGGCCGTGGCGGCGATACCCATACCGTAGGCGATCTTGCGAGGAGTGGAGATCTGCTTGCCTCTCTTGCCGAGGGCGCCGAAGATCCACATGATGATAGGGGTCAGCACGATCACGAAGAACGGATTGACGGCCTGCCAGATCTCCGGGGCGATCTTGTCGGTGTTGACGAAGTCACGCGCGAAGAGCGAGAGGGACTGTCCGTTCTGGTGGAACGCGAGCCAGAAGAAGATCACAACGCCGAGAACCGCGAACAGGGCGTACATTCTCTGCTTGATCTCCTTTGCCATGGTTGCCTTCTCCTCGGCGGTGTAGCCGGCATTGGCGGAGGCTGCCTTCTTGGCAGGAGTAGGGAATTTCTTCTTGTTGGCAAGGAATACCACAAGAGAGATCATCATGGCCACGACGGAGGCGATGAAGGAATAGTGGATACCGGCGTTGAACACGTCCAGATAGTTCGTGCAGAAAGTGCCTACGGCCTCTCCGCCCTGGGCCAGCATCGCAGGATCGGCGCCCGCCTTCACGGCCTCGTCCATGAAGTTCTGCGAGGTGGTGCCGTTGCTGATGAACTCATGGCAGAGTCTAGGGAGCTGTGAGTTGTAGATGAATCCGTTGACTTTCAGCCACCAGCTTCTAAGAAGAGGAGCCACGAACGGAGCCACGAGGCCTCCGATGTTGATGAACACGTAGAAGATCTGGAAACCGGAGTCGCGCTTTCCCTGTGCCTCTTTGAGAGCCTCGGGACCTTGCTTGGCGGCCTCGGCCTCGAAATTGTCGTACATCTGTCCGACGATGGCCTGGAGGTTGCCCTTGAACAGACCGTTGCCGAACGCGATCAGGAAGAGAGCGAAGCAGGTCAGAGGCAGGAGCCAAGACTTGTTCTCAGGTGTCGCGAGGATCGGAACGGAGAGAACCACATAGCCCAACGCCATAATGATGAGACCTTTCTGGATGGTTCCCTTGTAGTTCTGCGTGCGGTCGGCGATGATACCTCCCACGAGGCTCAGAATGTAGATTCCAGCATAGAAGAATGAGTAGATGAGTCCTCCAGTCTCGTCACTCAGCCCGAACTTCGAACAAAGGAAGAGTGTGAGAACCGCATTCATAATGTAGTACCCGAAGCGCTCGCCCATGTTGCTCAGCGCCGCTGAAATCAGTCCTTTAGGATGTCCTTTCATACAATGTTGTTTACTTTTAAATTATTTGTGTTATTAATATTTCATTCTATGCCCCGCTTGGCTCTCCGTTTGGCTGTCATGCGTGCGTCCAAAATCCATCTCTCTCTTCCTGCACGCATAACAAGTTACTAATATACGCAAAACTCCTCAACTCACCAAATTTATGTCGTAGTCCGGCTCTCGGTCATAAAATCAGCTTCAATATTTGATTCTGAAATAGTCAAGGAGTTTCTTGTAATAGTCTTGTGCTGTCAGACAGGTATCTGTAAGGTACCCGGGAATTGTTTTCCATTCGTGCAATCCACGATAATAGAACATTTTCAGTTCGTCTGTAATAATGAACGGAACAATGTCGTGATTAAGACATTCCTTGAACATTATCAGGCGTCCGACTCTGCCATTACCATCCTGAAAGGGGTGTATTGCTTCAAAACGCTGATGAAAGCCAAGTATATCATCAAACAGAATTACCTTTTTCCCTCTGTATTCTTTTAACAATGCACGCAGTTCATGCCCTACATTCTGTGGTGAGGTCGTCTCCATTCCTCCAACCTCGTTAGGTATCCGTTTGTATTCACCGACCGTAAACCAGGATTTCGATGCGTCCGAAGTCCCGCTTTTCAGCAACCGGTGAAGTTGTTTTATCATACTTTCTGTCAATGGCTCTTTCGCGTGGTCAATTATAAAGTCGATGCAGCGGAAATGATTGGTGGTTTCAATGATATCGTCCACTTTCACAGCATTATCCGTGATTCCAATCGTGTTAGTCTCGAATATGTATCGAGTCTGCTCTTTTGTTAACCGGCTACCTTCGATATGGTTTGAATTATATGTCAGGTCAATTTGAGTGCGGTGATATATTCCGCCTTTGATTCCGGAGTCTTTTTGCTCGCACAATGTCTTCAAAAGGGGAGATATCCTGTTTTTTGCATTCTTGCGCTGAGGGAGTGGAGCCTCGGCTGGCACACTCCACGTTTTGCCGACAAGCTGTGCTCCGGCAATTTTACCTTGAGCACAGTAGTTCCTCACTGTGCGTTCGGCGACACCGTGTGCCGCTGCATATTCTTTAGTTGAGACGTAATCCATAATCTACGGCACGGAAAATAGCATATGCCGATACAAATATAGGATTTCTTGCCGATAACGGCAAGAAATGGCGGTTATTTTGTCTATTCTTCCGGACTCATGCCGATAGGCCTTGTCCCTAATCTGTGCTCAGCTTGCACGTAAATTATCATTTATCTGACAGTCATATCCCCAAGGTGTCAGTCAGGCGAAAGATTCGGAAATACGAGGAATCTAGGTACGCCGTTTCTGAGTTCTCGTTCCCATAACCGAAAAATTGTCTAAATTTACACCCAAAACATAAATGCAGATGGAAATCGATGAATTGGAACGTGGCCGGCTGAGGAGCAAAGTGCTGAGCTTCCTGAAGGCCAATGATATTGATTATGAGTTGTACGAGCATCCGGCATTGTGCACGGTGGAGGAGTGCCTGACGTATTGGGGGAATATCCCCGAGGCGACGCATTGCAAGAACCTTTTCTTTCGGAACCATAAGGGAAACCGGCACTACCTTGTCAGTATGGAATGCCACAAGACGCTCGACATTCATAGTATGGAGCATATGCTGAAGCAGGGAAAGCTGTCTTTCGCGTCGGAGGAAAGGATGGTTCGATGCCTTGATCTGCATCCTGGGTCGGTGTCGGCCTTCGGACTCATCAACGACATCAATCCAAAGGATGCGGATCCCAAGGAACTATTCCCGAACGGACATAGGGTCAAATATTACATTGACAGTGCATTACGCACGGCGGACAAGATAAGTTTCCATCCTTGCGAGAACACGGCCAGCGTCGTGATTTCGGGGGAGGACTTTCACCGCTTCCTGTCGATATGGGGCGGCGAGGTCGAATGGTTGGAAATATGATTGGTACGGAATCCGGAATCATAATTAAATTTCATATTGACCTCCTCTTTCATTATATTTGCCTGATGTGCGACAGATTGTAGAAAGATGAAGATTTTGACGAAACTGATGCAAGGACTTCTGAGGGTGATCTCGGCGCTTCCGCTGGGGTTCCATTACGTGTGGGCGGGCTTCTTTGCCTGGCTGCTGCGTGATGTGATGCATTACCGCCGTGATGTGGTGATGATCAACCTCTCCCGCGCTTTCCCTGACAAGAAATACAAGGAGCTGAAGCAAATCTCCAATGCCTTCTACAAGCATTTCGGCGAGGTGATAGCCGAGACCATCTGGTTCGGCGGATGCCGCAATCCTGAAAGGCTGCACAGGAAACGTCTGGTGGAATATACTAACATCGATGCCGTTGAGGCCGCGCTTGCGGAAAGTCCCGGAGTTGTCGTGCTCAACAGCCATTTCGGCAACTGGGAACTAACCGGTGGCTGCCTGAATTACGACTACCGCCCAAACCGGGAACAATCGGTGATGAACGTAGATAATGTAATCGCCGTCTATAAGCCGTTGAGCAGCAGGATGTGGGACGAAATAATGCGTGTCAACCGCTGCGCTCCGGTGCTGCGGGACGGCTGCGCGGTACAAAAAAAACTTGGCGGCTCAATCGAGGTCATCCTGAAGCCGGGATGTGATCATCATCCTCACAGTCTCTAAGCTCCTGCACCAGTAGTCCGTTTCTTGCTGGACAAGACTCTTTCGAAATAGTCTGATCATTATGCTAAAAGGCTGGCCTCGTCAACTGAGGTCAGCCTTTTTGCGCGCCCGGCTCTAGTTAGCCAGAAATATTCATTTGTCGGCACGGCTTTACGAGGAGAAATGTACCAAACGCAATAAATCACACCATTGGTACAGGGGATGGACTAGCGGTGCACCGCCTAAGACATCAGGCTCGGGGCGGGGACGAACGCCGTGGCCGGACAATTGACAATGTTCGTCCTTTCATATGCTTTATGAGATCACGTGAAGACACTTATGACAGTAAGCGTCTTACGAAACGCGTTCAGCCGCTCCGCGTGCAAAGACGGCCTTCCAGATTCCTGTCTACCGACCCTGACGTGAGGTTCTGCCATCTTGTTCAGATCCGGGCGGACTCTTTCTGGCGCGCAAGGCATGTTGGGCACGCGAGGTGAGATTCTGATTTGGATCGGGGTGTGGAAATCCTTTTATCCCACACTAAGCATAACAGCGAAATCTTCTTCAGTGCCTTGTCTTTCAGGATGCCTTACGACGGATTGTCGCAATGAAATTCAAGTAATAAGCATACGAATTATCACACAGAAGCGTTGCGCGGTAGTAATTGGTTAAAACATCAATGCTATAAGACAAAAGTTAGTCAACATATATATAGTTCCCATTATTTTTTTTATTTCATTTTTGAAGTTAACAGCAGGATGGCATTGGGGAATTGTTGTGTGTCGGCGGATTCGCGATTATTGATTTGATGTCATGCTTCGTTTTTTGCTTAAAGATTGTTATTTGGGTGTTATTCGCGCATATTCAGCGATTTAGGTTACTAAAACGATATTTGTGATTTATTTTGAAATGGAGGTAGATTTTTTTTATACCTTTACGCACTTAACAAATTTAATGTTCCAGCAGTTGGCTCGAACTTTTTTTATTTTTTAGTAATATGAAAAATTTTTTCAGATTCCTCATCGCTGCCGCGTTAGTGTTTACCGGCTGCGACAAGAGCAATGATTCCCCGGAGCCGGAACCAGTACCGGTTCCCGACTTCACCGTTGAACAGACCGCGCTGACGCAAGGCTCGTTCAGTGTCAGAATCACCCCTAAGGACAACGAGAACACCTACTATTTCAGTGTTCTCACCAAGAAGGACTATCAGTCCAAGTACAAGGAGACCCCCGAGACTCTCGAAGCGGCGTACAGTGAATGGTTCGGCCAGATGGCCACCCAGGCGGGACTGTCTGTCGAGGACTTTCTGAAAAACGCCCTGCTTTCAGGCATGCAGAACTACCGGTTCCGTTCGCTCGAACCCGGCACAGACTACATATTTTTCGTTTTCGGTGTGGACTATTCAGGGAAGGCCACCACGGCTGCGGACATCGTGCCTTTCTCCACCCCGAAGGCCACACTGGACAAGAATGTGACTTTCAACATCACCCCTACGGAGGTCGGCTCCACATGGTTCAAGGTCAAGATCAATTGTAACGACCCTGACGTGTACTACTACTATGATATCATGCTGCCTTCCATCTACGAGCAGTATTGCGGCAGCAATCCTTCGAAGATTCCTGAATATGTCGCCTCTTACCTTTCAGCCCTTAAGAGCGAGAACGACACCTATGCCGCCATGTCAGAGGCTCAGTTCATCAGCAGCATCACCGTCGGCGGCGAGATTGAGTACGACACCGCGCTGTCTGAGGTGGCCAACTCCCTCCTCCCTGAGACGGAGTACCCTGTGTTCGCAATCGGCATCGCCAATGACGGCAGCTTCACCACCGACCCTACTGTCGTCATGGTCAAGACGGCTGAGACCCCGAAGAACGACTGGAAGATTTCCGGAGAGACACTGACCGACATTCAGTACAACGCCACCGTCACTCCTGCCTATGATGAGGTCTATGCCGTGATCCTTGAGCGCAAGTCCTACTTTGAGGGTGCCACGGATGAGCAGATGGTCAACGACCTCCTTGCCGCGAGAAAAGGCACGTTCCAGAACGATCTCTGCGTGGAGGCCTCGAAGGTTGAATTCAATAACCTCATCCCTGACGAGGACTACTACCTGTTCATGATCGCCTGCACGCCTGACGGCCTTCCAAAGACCGGCGACAAGCTGAATGTTAAGAAACACGAGGTCAGGACCAAGACCGCGACACCGACCGGCGCCGTTTACAGCCTGAAAGTCTTCAACATCCAGAAGACATCGGCCAGCGTGGCTGTGACTGTCAACGAGGCCGGCGAGAACCAGACCTTCCTCACGAACTATATCTCAAAGGAGGAGTTGAACAAGCTTACCGCATCGATGAGCGAGGGCGAGGCTCTCAAGAAGCACATGGATGACCTGATCGACGCCAAACTCAAGGAGTGGAACGGGATTTATTCCACTATGGACAGGAAAGAGTTCCTTTCAAGGCTCCTGCCGAACGAGTCGAAGACCGGCAGCGGCAACTACATCGATTTGGAAGGCTTGAAAGCCGGCACAACCTACTATGCCTACTCAATCGGGCTCAAGGCTGACGGAACCTACACCACCGAACCGTTCAAGGCGGAGTTCACCACTGTCGAGGATGTCAAGAGTGCCGTCCACCTTACGTCAAGCGGCATGAAGGCCTGGATGTATGACGAGCTTTATCCAAACAAAACGAACTACACGCTGGGTGTCATGGCTGATCCTTTCTATCAGGTAGGAGGAGCGTATGGCAAGTCATTCACAGGGACTGATGAATGGGCGGACAAAAGTTTCACCGAGATAGTTGAGGAACTGAAGAAAGAACCAGCGGGTGCATACGGTGCGGTCACGCTCAACCTTACAGTCGAAAGAGGAACGAAATTCTATGCCTACTTCGTAGGTGTTGACAAGAGCGGGATTCCTACCGATGTGATCAAAATCACACATACATCCAAGGCGGAAGGTTCCGTCAACACGGGTATGGGCAAGGAGGTGTCTATTGACAAGATCGAAACCATTGCCAGATAATGCGGACATTTTTGAATTATCTTACGTCATTGCTTGCCGCCGCCGCTGTCATCAGCGGATGCGGCAAGTCTGACATACCGGACACTCCTGACATCCCCCCAGAACCAGAACAACCAACAGTGAAGGCATATTCAGTGGGAGACTACTACCAGAAAGGCTTCGTGAAGGGAGTTGTCGTGAGCGTGGACGAGAAAGGGGAGCACGGTCTGATTGTCTCTCTCAAGGAACATGAAGCCGCCTGGGCGTTCAGATCCGACAATGTCATGGACGGACAGCCCGGCACGGGGCAGTACAACACCGGCCGCGTACGTGAGTTCAAGGATTGGATGGACTTCTATCCGGCTTTTGAACGCGCGACATTGGAGAATGTCGGAGCACTAAAGGACTGGTTTCTGCCATCCATGCATGAGCTGGCGTCATTGTACAAGGCCTACACAGGCCACGACACCAATGACGTGGAACAGGGGACGGGATCGACCAAAGCCGGGATGAGCGAGAACGAGTCGAAGGACTGGTTCAACAAGTGCCTTGCCGGCAACAAAGGGACCGCCATATCCGATCAGGTTTATTGGTCATCCAACGAACTCGGCCCCAGTATAGCCTCCGCGTTCGACATGCGTACCGGCACCTCGCTGGATGTCCCGTCGGATCTCGACAAGAGGAAGGTCTACAAGGTCAGGGCGATGGCATCGTTCTGAGTCAATTATTCACGATTAAATGTTCATTTAGAAAATGAAAAGAATAACTATCATTTTGGTGTCGGCGGCGCTGGCTCTCGTTTCGTGTTCGAAGGAGAACGGCGACACGCCATGGTCCGGCGTTCTGACCGCGCCTGAGGTGACGATCACTGAGGGAACCGCATCGTTGACCGCAAGCTGGCCTGAGGTCAAAGGGGCCGAAGGCTACAGGTGTGAGGTTACCTATGTCTCGGGAGGAAGGAATGTGGATGTCCTTAAGACAAACATCACAGAGACCTCTTTCACAGTCAGCGCGTTGCGCCCGGAGACAGACTACACTGTCAGGGTCGCCGCCACAAGAGGTGGCAAGGCTTCAGCGAACTGGTTCATGGAGGACAGGAAGACAGGAAAGTTCAACGTGACTTTCGACATCACTCCTTATGAGGTGTACAACTCCACGACCGGCCACATTGACTATATGGCGAAAGTGAAACCTTCCGATGACGGTGTTTACTATTGGATCGCCGCTGTGCCATATTCCCAGAAAGTGGACGCCAAGGTTTGGATGATGGATGAGATCGCTGACGCTGTGGATGCCGGAGAGACTTGGGAGTCCCTTGAGAAAAACGGCTATATTGTAAAAGGAGAGGCAGAAAGCGTCTTCGCCTTCAACGGAAAAGATGATTATATGTTTACCGCCGGCATTCTTGAACACATTGGAGATCAGATAAATGTCGTTTCGGAAGTCAGTCTGAGCTACCCTTTCTACGCCGAGAACGCTGAAGATCAGACAAGCCATCAGTGCGCCTATTCCGACTACATCGGAGAGTGGGTGGTGAAACCGTATGACGTGTCTGAATATGGCAACGGCTGGAGCCTTGCTGATTCCAAACCTTTCACAGTCAGGATTTCGGCGAAAGAGGACGGTCAGACGTTCAACATGACAGGTTGGGGTGGAGCTGACAACAAATATTCCACAACACCGATCGTGCTGGACTATGTTGCAGGCGATGCCGACAGGTTCGAGCATTTCAACATCAGCGTGCCTCAGGACATAACCACAGAGAGCGGTGTCAAATGGGCTTACACCGGCTGGCTGTCATTGGCTTTCACGGATGAGAACGGCGACAAGGAGGTCAAGGCGTACGCACCTTACGACTACGACTACGACAAGATCGCCACGGAGGTTGACTCGAAAGGTTGGCGCCAGGCTTTCAGAGGCTACGTCGCCAATGCGAACAAAACGGTCATAAAGATTTTCGCCAATGAATATCAGTACGAAGGCCTGAACGTCTACATGCAGAGCCTTTGGGTCTGCGGCATGGACGCGGCTGGCAAATATGATTTCAACAACACCGCCCATTCTCTTAACGGCAATCGTGGAGGCATCCCTAACGCGATGTACTATTTTGTCCGCAAGGATGTCGCCGAAGGTGCCGAACTGGCTGCCCCGGATGTTTCCGCTGAACTCAAAGGCGTGACTTCCTCTGCGGCTGCAGGCAACAGAGCAAAAGCCCTTAGAGTGTCAAGATAGAGACTCGGTTCTCCAAGTTAAGTTTTGGATATAATCCCTTTCAGCCTCGGCTTCGTGTGGTTTTGCCTCACCGCCGAGGCTGATCTTTTTAAAAAATTTCATATTCACAGAGCCTTTCATTATATTTGTCTGAATATGCGACAGATTGTAGAGAGATGAAGATATTGACGAAACTGGTGCAGGGCTTTCTGCGTGTGGTCTCAGCGCTTCCGCTGGGATTTCATTACGCTTGGGCCGGGTTCTTTGCCTGGCTTATGCGTGATGTGCTGCACTATCGGCGTGATGTCGTGATGATCAACCTCTCGCGGGCATTCCCAGGCAAGAAATACAAGGAACTCAAGCAGATTTCAGACGCGTTCTACAAACATTTGGGAGAAATACTGGCAGAGGCGATCTGGTTCGGAGGATGCCGCAATCCGGAAAGGCTGCACAAGAGACGTTTGGTTGAATATACCAACATAGAGGCCGTTGAGGCCGCGCTTGCCGAGAGCCCCGGGGTTGTTGTCTTGAACAGCCATTTCGGCAACTGGGAACTAACCGGTGGCTGCCTGACTTACGACTACAGGCCGGACTCTGAGCGGTCAAAGATGGAGGCAAATGACATCATCGCCGTTTATAAGCCTTTGAGCAGCAAGATGTGGGACGAGATAATGCGGGTCAACCGCTGCGCTCCGGTTCTGCGTTACGGCTACACCGGTTACGTCAGTTCCGTGAACCTCCTGCGTTTCGCCTTGTCTCACAAGGAGGACAAGAAAATCTACATAATCCCGACCGACCAGTGCCCTTACCGGAACTCTACGGTGAATGACGTTGTGGACTTTATGCACCAGCCGACCCGGACGATGCTCGGCGGCGCGTCGATCGCCCACAAACTGCACTACAGCGTCTTCTATATGAGCCTGATTCCGGTCTCCCGAGGCCACTACGAATGGACCTTCAAGGAAATATGCCGCGACGCCTCGACGATGACCCCTCACTCGATAATGCAGGAATATTACAGCCTGCTTCAGGTCGATCTGGAAAAACACCCGGAGAACTACCTCTGGACGCACAAAAGATGGAAATGACAAAAATTTTATGAATATGAAGAATTACCGCACAGTATCGCTTCTCTGTCTGGCCGCCGCTTTGCTGCCAGCCGGAAGAATCTCGGCCCAGGATCCCGTAGGAACCGTTTCCTACGCCCTTCCTCAGACCACCATCACGATCGAGGTGGAGGCCGTCCGTGAATATTTCTATGCAGGCCCTTACGCCAAGTACGCCCAGAAATATCTTGGCGTTGACGCCCGTCAGGCAGACCAGACCACCTGCACGCTCAGCACGGTCCGTATGACCCCGTACATCGAGGCCGACCAGAATTTCCGCTACTATGTCAATCCGGACAAGGCCACGCAGTCTTTCCTTTCGCTTACCTCCCAGGGACTTATCGCGGTCAATGACGGAAGTTTCGGCGAGAGCGCCGAGTGGAGGTTCACCACGCAGGCCGGGGCTGATTTCAACGGAAAGGGTGTAAGCTCCAACCTTACATCCGAGGCCGCCACGCTTTACCGTGGAGTCAAGGAGGACGCTTCCTACAACCGCATCGCCGTGCAGCAGAATATGGTTGTCCAGAAGTCCCTTGAGCAGAGGGCCAAGGAGGCAGCCGACATGATATTCAATCTTCGTCAGAAAAGGGTTCAGATCGTCACAGGCGACACCGACGCCACTTACAGTGGTGAGGCTATGGGAGCGGCCCTCAAGGAAATCTCCGCTCTGGAGAAGGAATATATGTCCATGTTCATCGGCTACAGCGATTTCCAGACCCAGAAACTCAAATGCGATGTCGTTCCTGTAAAGAACAGAAAGTCTCAGACCTACGTGGCGTTCAGAATCTCAGATACAGACGGAATCGTCTCGGCAGACAATATGTCCGGAAAACCTTACCTTTTGGAGATTGTCCCTCAGCCGATCGGAGAGGCTTCCGGCAAGGGTGCCCAAGCAAAGTCGAATGTGGCCATCTACAGGATTCCGGCCATCTGCACAGTCCGTCTTTCCGATGGCGTGACCTCGTTCCTTCAGGACAGGATGGCCATCTACCAGCTCGGAACCGAGGGCTATTTCCCGCTTTCAAAGTAATCCGGAAAAAATATTCAGCAAACATTAAAGAATACATATTCACATATTAATAGAATAACGCTATGACAATTAAAGATTTGCAGCCAAAGGCCGTTTGGGAGAACTTCTACGGCCTGACAAGGGTTCCTCGTCCTTCAAAGCACGAAGGCAAGGTTCAGGACTATCTCCTGGGCTGGGGAAAAGAACACGGTGTTGACGTGAAGAAGGACGACACCGGCAACATCATATTCACAGTTCCGGCCACTCCAGGCTACGAGAACCGCAAGGGAGTGATAATGCAGGCCCACATGGACATGGTTCCGCAGAAGACCGCTGACACGAAGCACGACTTCCTCACTGATCCTATCGAGACCGAGATAGACGGGGAGTGGGTGACCGCGAAGGGCACTACCCTCGGAGCCGACAACGGAATCGGAGTCGCTCTCGCTCTTTCCGTTCTTCAGGACAAGACTTTGAGGCACGGCCCGCTTGAGGCTCTCATCACCTACGATGAGGAGACCGGCATGACCGGAGCCAACTCGCTCAAGGCCGGAATATTAAAGGGAGACATTCTTCTGAACCTTGACTCTGAGGAGGAAGGCGAGCTTTGCACCGGTTGCGCCGGTGGAGTTGACGGCGCGGCTGACTTCGCTTACAGAACATATAAGACTCCTGAAGGATTCGTCGGCTACAAGATCACCGTCAAGGGACTCAAGGGCGGACACTCCGGAATGGACATTTCCCTCTTCAGGGGCAACGCCAACAAGATCATCTGCCGTCTTCTCGAAGCCGTAATCTCTGAATATGACGTAAAGGTCGCGTCCATCACCGGTGGATCCCTCCGCAACGCCATCCCGTTCGAGGCCGAGGCCGAGATTCTCGTCCCGTCAGCGGACTCCCGTAAGGTCAAGGCTCTCGTTGAGAAGAAGTTCGAGGAGTCCAAGTTCGAGTACCAGTACTCAGACCCGGATATGATTCTCATCTATGAGAAGCAGAGCGCTCCGGCTGCCCGTTACATCAGCCCTAAGGTGATCGGCAAGGCTGTCAAGGCCATCCTTGCCTGCCCTCACGGAGTCCAGAGGATGAGCGACACTCTTCCTGGCCTGACCGAGACCTCTACCAATATGGCTATCGTCCGCACCCAGAAGGGACATCTCACGGTTCACTCCTTGACCCGCAGCTCGATCGACGCGGCCAAGATGTATCTCGCCGACTCGATCCGTTACGTATTTGAGCTCGCCGGCGCGAAATATTCGACATCAGGCGCTTACAGCGGTTGGGCTCCGAAACTCGGCACTCCGATGATCAAGGTTCTGGAGGACACCTTCAAGAGCCTCTTCGGAAAGGAACTCAAGATCACGGCCACCCACGGAGGACTTGAGTGCGCCATTATTGGAGCCAAGTATCCGAACTGGGAGATGGTCTCCATCGGGCCTACCATCCTCTATCCTCATTCACCGGACGAGCGCGTGAACATCGCCTCCGTCGCCGAGACCTGGAAGTTCCTCGTCGCCGTGCTTGAGAATATTCCTGAAAAGTAATTTGTCTTGACCTCTAATTTGCGAAAGTTGAGATAATTGACTATATTTGCAGTCCTTTTGGGTTGGCATACGTCCCCGAAAGGACTGCAATTTATTTATTATTAAACAATTAAGTCAAATGTTAAAACAGTACGAGACCGTTTTCATCGCAACTCCCGTTTTGTCTGAACAACAGATGAAGGAAGCGGTTGCCAAGTACACAAAACTGATCGCCGACAATGGTGGCGAGGTAGTGTACGAGGAGGACTGGGGACTTCGTCAGCTGGCATATCCAATCCAGCACAAGACCTCAGGATTCTATTATCTTATCCAGTTCAAGGCTGAGCCAAGCTTCATCGCCACCCTTGAGACCCAGTATTTCCGTGATGAGAGGATCATCAGGTTCCTTACCGTGGCTCTTGACAAGCACGCCGAGGCTTACGCCGCGAAGAGAAGGGAGAACAGGAACAAGCCTGCCGCTCCTAAGGCAGAGGAGGCTCCGGCTGAGGCTCCGGTAGCCGCTGAAGAGAAAACAGAGGAAAACGCATAATCAAGGAGGAATGAATTATGGCACAGAATGACGCACAGAACGCAGGAATCCGCTATCTCAATCCTCCTACAGTAGAGGTTAGGAAGAAGAAGTACTGCCGTTTCAAGAAGGCAGGCATCAAGTATGTTGATTACAAGGACGCTGAGTTCCTTAAGAAGTTCCTCAACGAGCAGGGTAAGATTCTCCCTCGCCGTATCACCGGTACTTCTCTGAAGTTCCAGAGGAAAGTCGCTCAGGCAGTGAAGAGGGCTCGTTCCCTTGCTCTGCTTCCTTATGTAACTGACCTTCTTAAATAATAGGAGAGCGAGATTATGAAGATCATTTTGAAGAAAGAAGTTGCCAATCTCGGCGAGGCCGGAGATGTGGTAGAGGTAAAGTCAGGTTACGGCCGCAACTACCTTATCCCTCAGGGATTCGCTTGCGCCGCCACTCAGTCCGCTCTTAAGCAGCTTGAGGAGACAAAGCGCCAGAGGGCTCACAAAGAGGCCAAGCTTATCGCTGACGCCGAGGCTCTCGCAGCCAAGATCGAGGCCACACCTGTCAAGGTGGCCGTAAAGGTCAGCGAGTCCGGCAAGATCTACGGTTCTGTCACCACCGCTCAGATCGAAGAGGCTCTCAAGGCCGCTGGTGTAGAGGTTGACAAGAAGAACATCACCCTCGGTGAGATCAAGACCGTAGGTGAGTACGAAGGTACCGTCAAGTGCTACAAGACTGTTAAGGCTACCGTAAAGGTAACCGTTGAGGCCGAGGCCTAATCCCAAGTTTATGTGAAGCCGATTTAGGCTGACAATATTTTAGACCGCAGATTTCCTGCGGTCTTTTTTCGTCTCTCTTTATCAACGAAATCACGTTAAAATGTTGCCACGGACCTCTTCTTAACCTTCTCGGGAAACGCTCGGGGCCCAGAAAGCGCAGTGTTGCACAAAATTGCTTCCGTCGCATTGCTTTTTATCTCTGACGGGAGCATATATATCGCAAAATGTTCTCGACGAGGTGGTACTTATCTTTGAGAAACAGTCTCGATTGACTAACAATGTGTTACAAATTATTGCTAGTCATGGCAGGAGAGCAACGTTTTGTAACTTATTTACTAATAGGATTTTATCAATTATAGCCGTGTGAGAGACGTCTCTGAACGGTAACGATTTATGGCGTTTTTGTTGCTTAAGAGGTATTTCATGCTCTTTTCGGCAACGTTTTGTGGGTGAAGTGTTACCCAGGAGTGCGAGTTCAAAGAATGATGGCATATTCATAGATGCGAAGGGCAATGGAGGCGGAATATTCCGGCACTTGAATATTCATTAGCATATTCATTAACCTTTAGAGGAAAGGTTGGAGTTGAAAGGAAATTTTTTTACTTTTGTTTGGACAAACTGCCATGATGGAATCGTTTGTCTGCTTGCTTTCCAGGCAGGCGTGACCAGGATTATTAACACGTTAATGAAGATTAGTTCTTGAATATGAAAGAATATGTCATTGCCCTTGATCAGGGCACGAGCTCGTCAAGAGCCATTGTTTTCAATAAGAGAGGCGAGGCTATGGCTGTTCGCCAGAAGGAATTCACACAGCATTTCCCGAAGCCGGGGATGGTGGAGCACAATCCGATGGAAATCTGGGCCACCGAATATGCGATGATGACTGAGGCGGTCACATCGCTTGGACTTGGGGGAGCGGACATCGCCGCCATCGGAATCACCAACCAGCGCGAGACCACTATCGTGTGGGACGCCGAGACAGGAAAACCTGTTTATAATGCCATCGTGTGGCAGGATAGAAGGACTTCTGAATATTGCGACTCGCTCAAGGCCGCGGGAGTGACGGATATGATCCGCCGCAAGACCGGCCTCATCATCGACGCTTATTTCTCCGGAACGAAGATACGCTGGATCCTTGAGAATGTACCGGGAGCCCGTGAGCGTGCCGAGCAGGGAAAGCTTCGCTTCGGCACAGTGGACAGTTGGCTGGTGTGGAACCTGACCGGCGGACACGAGCACATCACGGACGTGAGCAACGCCTCCCGTACGATGCTGTTCAACATCAACACACTGGAATGGGATGAAGAGCTTCTTGATCTTCTGAATATTCCCGCATCGATGATGCCGCAGGTCAAATCCTCATCGGAAGTTTATGGAGAGACTGATCTTTTAGGCGGAAACGTTCCTGTCGCGGGAATAGCCGGTGACCAGCAGGCCGCCCTGTTCGGTCAGATGTGCACCGAGCCGGGATCCGTCAAGAACACTTACGGCACAGGTTGTTTCTTGCTGATGAACACAGGTGAGAAGCCGATAATGTCTAAGAACAACCTTCTCGCCACCATCGCGTGGAAGATCGGCGACAAGGTGGACTATGCCCTTGAAGGGTCTATATTCGTTGCCGGCTCTGTCGTTCAATGGCTGCGTGACGGCCTTGGAATCATCAAGAGTTCATCTGAGGTTGAGACTCTTGCGGCCTCTGTACCGGACAATGGTGGAGTCTATATGGTGCCTGCGTTGACGGGACTTGGTGCTCCGTACTGGGATCAGTATGCTAAAGGCGGGATATTCGGAATAACCCGTGGAACCACGGCGGCACACATCGCCAGAGCGGCTCTTGAAGGCATCGCATTCCAGACAATGGACATTGTCTCGGCTATGGAGAAGGATTCCGGAATCCATCTCGGGGAATTAAAAGTGGATGGCGGCGCGTCCCGCAACAACCTTATGATGCAGTTCCAGTCCGACATCCTTGGCGCCAAAGTCATAAGGCCTAAAGTGACCGAGACGACGGCTCTCGGTGCGGCTTACCTTGCCGGGCTGGCTGTCGGCTTCTGGGAGAGCCTTGATGACGTGAAGAAGCAATGGGAGGCAGACAGCGTCTTCACTCCTTCGATGGATGAGGATGCCGTCAAGGCGGCCAAAGCCGGATGGGCCGACGCTATCGGACGAACATTAACCAATAAGTAGTGAATATTATGAATCCATATTTCGCCGAGTTTCTCGGCACACTTGTACTAATCCTTATGGGTGACGGAGTCTGCGCCTGCACCAGCCTTGAGAAATCCAAAGGCAAGGGCGCCGGTTGGGTAGTGATAACCTTGGCGTGGGGCTTTGCCGTGATGTGCGGAGTTTTCATCGCTGGACCATATTCAGGAGCGCACCTCAATCCGGCCGTGACAATTGGTTTGGCCGTGGCTGGCTCGTTCCCTTGGGCTTCGGTTTTAGGCTACATCATCGCGCAGATGTTAGGTGGCTTTTGCGGTGCGACCCTTGTCTGGGCATTCTACAAGGATCATTACGATGCCACTGACGATCCGGACACGAAACTCGGCACATTCTGCACGATGCCGGCCATCTACAATCCGGCGAGGAACTTCTTCTGCGAGTTCGTCGGAACCTGGCTGCTGGTGTTCTGCATCCTTATGTTCTCCGTTAGTGGCAACACCTCGGAAGTCGGCCTTGGCGCAAGCGGCTCGTTCCCTGTCACAATGCTCATTATGGCGATTGGTATGTCCCTTGGAGGTGCGACAGGCTACGCGATCAATCCGGCAAGGGATCTTGCCCCGCGTATCGCCCACGCCGTTCTTCCTTTCAAGAGCCCTAAGCGTGACAGCGGCTGGAACTACAGCTGGGTTCCTGTCCTCGGCCCGATCGCCGGAGCCGCGTTCGCCGCTCTGTGTTTTATCTTGATATTCTGACGTTATATGGTTGGTGAGCCTGCGGTACACAGAGCTGCCGAAGTGTCGAACCTACCATATAAACAGCTTCTAAACATTAGGTCATATTATGAGACAACATATTCATAAATTGTTTTGTCTGGCGGCCATGGTGATGTTCGCTTTCGCTATGGCTCCGGACGCTTCCGCGCAGCAGGCGCTTTGGAGCGGGGCGAAGGTGGTGTCCCCTCAAATCAATGAAGACAACACGGTGACTTTCAGGTACTCCGGCCCAAATGTAATAAGAGTCCAGGTGACCGGCGACTTTCTGCCGCCACAGAAAATCAGCACTCCGAACGGCGAGTTCGAGGTTCCGGGCATCGCTGAACTGACACAGAATCAGAACGGAGTCTGGGAATATACCAGCGCCCCTCTTGAGCCGGAGCTTTACAGCTACTCTTTCATAGTGAACGGCCAGCGTATGAACGACCCGTCGAATGTCTATCAGATAAGGGATGTGGCCACGGTCACGAGCATATTCATTGTCGGCGGAGGGCAGGCTGACCTTTACAAAGTCAGTGACGTGCCGCACGGGACGGTGTCGAAGGTCTGGTATGACAGCCCTTCCCTTGGCATGCGGCGAAGAATGACGGTCTATACTCCGGCCGGCTATGAGGAAAGCGGCAGGATCAGGTACCCTGTGCTTTACCTTTTGCACGGAATGGGCGGAGACGAGCAGGCGTGGATGGAGCTCGGCCGCGCCTCCCAAATCCTTGACAACCTCATCGCGCAAGGCAAGGCGAAACCGATGATCGTGGTGATGCCGAACGGCAACGCCTCGCAGGAGGCCGCCCCGGGCGAGACTTCCAACGGCCTCGTCCAGCCACAGTTCAACCTTCCGAAGACAATGGACGGCACCTACGAAACCTCCTTCCCTGAAATCATTGAATATGTTGACTCCCACTATCGTACAATCCGCAAAAAGGAGGGACGCGCGATAGCCGGACTGTCGATGGGCGGGTTCCATTCCCTCCACATCTCAAAGGAATATCCCGGCACATTCTCGTACATAGGCCTGTTCTCCGCCGCCATATTCCCGGAAAAGAAATCTCCTGTCTATGAGGACTTTGACGGCAAGCTGGCGAGACTTTTCGCCACCAAACCATCACTTTTCTGGATCGGCATCGGAAAGGATGACTTCCTCTACCAGGCCAACTCCGACTTCCGCAAGAAACTCGATGACGCCGGTTATGAATATTCCTACGTAGAGTCCGACGGCGGCCACATCTGGCGCAACTGGCGCATCTACCTCAGCCGGTTCGTCCCGCTGCTGTTCCGATGACAAACCGGCTTGAAGTGAATCACGCCTATGGACTCAGCCATAGAAATCAGGTTGAGCCTCTATATTGCTGAAATGTAACAAACAACGAATATGAGCGCACTTTCGATACTGTATATAGTTCTCCCGCTCCTTGCTGTTTCCCTTTGCCATACCCTTGAGGTGCTGTTCACCGCCAAGCGATGGGCAGGGCGGCATTGGGTGTCCTTGATGAATGAACACCCAAATTTATTGAATGTCCTCTTCCGCCTTTCCGGAATGAATATGAAGTCATTCCTCATAGCCGCGGGAGCCGGTTTCCTTGCGGTTCTCCTTTCGACCGCCGCATTGTTCGTCGGCGGCTTATGGGCCGAACTCGTCTGGACGACAGTCTTTATGGCATATTCAGTGTGCGCCCTGATCAGCATTGTCCGTGCTGTAACCCTCAAAGGCTATGTTCCCGGACTTGTGACCAGCATTATCTCCGTCCCTCTCATTGCGTACGCGGCATATTCATTATCCCTCGTCTGGCCCTGGTGGGGAATGCTGCTCTTCGCCATCCTCGGTCTTTTCCTCGCCCTCGCCAATCTTTACTTCGCTCAACGTATAGGGCGGTATTCAACCACTATTTCTGCATCACTGTGAGAAGGTCATCGTAGCTCTTAACACAGTCGTAACGGACATCGGCACCACTCAAGTTATTGAAAAGAGCTCTGGCGCAGTTTATCTTTGCCGTCTCAATCGGCCTGAGTTCCATAGTGCTCATATCCCCTTTGGTCTCTGCGATGAAGAAAACGTGCTTCACTGTTCCCTCGTTGAACGCTATCGCCCAATCGGGTGAGTAATTTCCTACCGGAGTCGGAATCTGGAAGCCACGTGGCAGTTTCGCATAGACGCAAACCTCTGTGGCCTGGTCAAGAGACCTTGCGAACTTTTTCTCGTTGTTGTCGTCAGCGATGCCGTCGGTGAATACATAGTCTTGGATGCTCTTTGTAGCCCGGTACGCTTTGCCTATGTCCTGACTGCGTTTCTCTTTTGTGAATATGTCGCTGTCATAGGTCTCCTCAAGTTTGTCGTACCTGATATGCTCCACAATGATTGTCGCTTTTTCTTCTTTGATCAGCCGGCTGACCTTGGTAATGAACTCCTCCGGATTGCCGCGGAACATCGCCAGTTTCTGGGGACTGATACTACGTAGAATCGAAGCTGCTGTCCTTCTGGTCAATGTGCTTCTCTTTGAGATTTCACCGACAAGATCATATGGAACGGTCGATGTGCTGACAGTCGTTATGCTTTTTGTCGTGGTCTGTTCTCCACCAAAACTGTCCACATCATTTTGGTCACCAATGGTCATCACATACTTTAGCTCCGAGACGAACAGATTTGAGTCAATTGAGCGTATGGCGTGATCAATAAGTTCCTTACTGTCATAGTGAACGGTATAGACGTACTTATGGTTAATCAGTTTCCAAAGTTTCTGGAACTCTTTCCTGCCGAAATTGGCGTTGAGGGCATTGTCCGAAGTCTTTGTGCTGTAGCCATTCTCAACCATATTCACAAGTTCAACTCTCTCATCATAGATTGATTGAATAAGTTTGTGGACTTCCGCTTCCACTGGCTGAAGACCAGGGAACATCGGTTTCAATGTCTTGTCTTTCAGGTCCTCTTTGTATCTCTGTGTGATGTTGTTGTTCTCATCCACGTATCCGCATCCAAGCAGATAACCGACAATCATCATAGCATCCTGGACATTAAGAGTCTGCCGGCCTCCGTCAGCACGAGTGACAACTTTCCCTTCAAAGAATTTGATGTCAGCTTTGGTAGGCCTCTCCCGAAGAGCTTCCTTTGTCTCTTTTTGAAGTCCATCCACGAAATCCGTGTAACTCTCATTGGTGATGACTGTCAGCTTGTTAACCTCTTGGACATCTTCTCCGAGTTCTTGATAATCCATTCGGTTTCCCTGCTGGTCCACGCAGATACGCAGGCCGCGACCTACCTCCTGTCTCTTGGCTATGGCTGAGTTTGCGTGACGAAGGGTACATATCTGGAACACATTCGGATTGTCCCAACCTTCGCGGAGTGCCGAATGTGAGAATATGAATCGGCAAGGTTCCTCAAAACTCAACAGACGCTCCTTGTTCTTAAGAATTAGATCGTATGCCGATATGTCATCGGATGTGTCGCTGCCGCGCTTCGTCTCACTGTCAATGCTGTGTCCGGTCTTTTTGTCAATGGAAAAATAGCCTCTGTGCACTTGTGATACATCGAAATGTCTTAGATAGCGTTGGTAGTCATCGTCGAATAGAGAAAGGTTATCATCCAGATAATGTGAATATTCTTCTTCGAATATATTCCATAACCGACCTTTAATCTCCGCACCTTCCTCGTTGTAGCTTTTGTAGTTAGCTACTTCATCAAGAAAGAACAATGACAATGTTTTGATCCCTTTGCCAAACAATTCTTGTTCCTTTTCAAAGTGAGAGGCTATTGTCTCACGGATCTGGACCCTTTGCATTGTTTCCTGACTGCTGTCGCCATAGACTTCTCCTTTGTGGACTGTTACACCGTTCGTGAAAGTGACCGAGTCATTGCAGGCATTGATTTCTGAAATGGTGAACCCTTCATATTCCCGAAGTGCTGACACCGCATAAAGACTGTCGTGGAGCTCGAACTTTTGGGATTCTTTCCTGATGCCGGCCGCACCCTTGATCTCCAATTCAATCTTCACTATTGGCGGCCTGTTCTTAGACAGAATAATGCTGTCAAGGTATAGGTATGAGCTTGTCCCCTTAAGATTTTTGACCTCGAAGCCTTTCACCTGGATTTTCTTGACAAGTTTCTGTTTGTAGGCATCAAGCGCGTCAAGAGCGTAGATGCAGTTATGGTTGGTCTTATGCGTAGCGGAATAATACAGTACAAACAATGGCTTGAATCTCCTCAACGCTGTCTGCGTGGCGGTGCCTTCCATCTTCTGAGGTTCGTCCATAATGATGATCGGCCTGTTGGCGGCGATCACATCAATTGGCTTCCTGCTTCCGAAATCATCTCTTTCAGAATATATGATGCGGCTTTCCTTGTTCTTTGCCCCCTCTTTCAGTGACGACGCGAATGCCTGGGTGTTGATGATCATAACATTGATGCTGGCATCGCTTGAAAAAGAGTCGAGTTGCTGAAGGTTGGAACTATTATAAATGAAATATCTTGCCTTTTTGCCATAATACTCCATAAAATGATCCTCAAGCATCTTGAAACTCTTGGCTACACCCTCTCTGATAGCGATGCTCGGCACTACGACAATGAACTTGCTCCAACCGTAACGCCTGTTCAGCTCGAACATCGTTTTGATGTAAACGTATGTCTTTCCGGTTCCGGTTTCCATTTCTATGTCAAGGCCGACTTTTCCGAGATCGTGCGATAGAGCCTTGGACAGAGGAATATTATTGGATTCCTGAATATTACGGATGTTGGCAAACATATTCTGGTCGGACAGTTCTACGTCGGCGTTTCTGAAGCCGGCATAGTCATCTTCATAAGTGATCCTTCCGGCATCATTCTTTCCTAAATCCCTGCGGTATAAGAATCCTCCTTGTGTTGGCTGTCCGGCAAAAACCGCCACTGTGCTTTCCACGGCGTCCGTCTGGTACTGTTGTATCTTGAAGTTGAATTTCATCTTCTTTTCTGATTATTTCAATATAATCCAAATACCTCGTGTTGTCCCTTGGCGTTTTAGTACCCCAGATTCCTGCAAATCTTTAAGTATCTCTCTGGCTCTACGGTCACTAATATTTAGTCTATCAGATAATTCCTTTCTGGAAATTGATGGATTTGACTTTATGAGAAATAATAATTGACTATTCAAATCAATTTGGATCGCATTTGGATCATTTGGATCATTTGGATCACTTGACACAAGTGGATTCGCTATGAGGCTGACCCTGAACATAAAATCATCCTGTTTGAAAATAGGATTTGGCCATCCGCCTTCTTCCAATTCCCTATACATTCTGTCAATACCCTCCCCAAACTCACGAATGAATTCATATTCTTTCATAAATGAGGCAATCTTAGGATTTCGTGAGAAATGAGTTGTCCGCATATTATGCAGCCGGACTCTTCCGGGAAGGATTCCTGGGCTTTCCACCGTGAAATGGTCGTCAAACAATTTTATTTGTATGTCCGTTCCGAGGATAGAATAATCCCTGTGCGCCACCGCATTCACGATTAACTCAGTCCAACAGAATTCTGGATATTCGGGTTTTGTCACGAACAGAGCGGTTGAGTCAAGATAAGTACGCTCTTTTATTTGCGTCTTTACGTAAGCTATGGCCGCTTTAGTCATTTCGAGGATCCTTCCTTTGAATGTAACGTCTTTGACAACATTCATTTCGCGGCCAACTTTCTCCTCGTTGCCATCATATCTGATAAACCGTATGTGGGCACGTTGAAAGAAACGCTGTGGATTCTTGCCGAAGAGGAGGATAGCAGCCCCACTTACTTGTTCTTTCCCATCCTTTACGATAATATAATCTCCATTTGAACGCAAAAATGATAAAGCATCTCTCTTATAACCAATCCTTTTACAATAACTTGAAACGAAGTCCAAGTCAATATCGTCAACAGTCGCACGAGGAACAGGATAATCTTCAAAGTATTGGACTCCCTTAGCCAACATTATCTGCATTCTGTCATCGAAGGACAACTTTTTTGATTTGTCACCAACCCTATAGTAAGAATCATCAGCTGTTGTTGAGTGCATAGAGGAGCTTTGCTCAACATCGAGTATCAGAATATGATTTTCTTTTCCTTCCTTGTCTGTACACGCGATTCTTTGCGGATGCACATTTATGGAAGGTATGCAATAATCAAACGGTACACGTAACAAGTCGTTAATATGGGTGCTATACCTATCTATGCCTGACACACTTCCATCGTCTTCAATACCGATAGCAATGGTTCCACCATCGGCATTGGCCATTGCAACCATAATGACTGCCAATGCTTTAGGCTCTATTCGTGCACTTTTCCTGTCAAAAGTCTGACCTTCCGGAAGAGTTCTGTAATCTTCTATTGTTTTCATAATCCGTTAAATTACAAAATTCTTCTGATGGTGTCTTTGCTGTAGGCGTTGAAAATCTGCTCGAAGTTATCTGCGACCTGGTCGGAGGAGAGGGAACTGTCGCGCATGATGAAGTAGTATGGCTTGCGCCTGGCGACTTCGGTGATCACGATTTCGGTCACGTCATCGTCGAAGCAAGCGATCAGGTAATCATCGTTCACACTGAACACATCCTTGCCGGCGATTGTCTTTCTTTCGATTTTAGCCGAGAGAGGAAGGTTGCACTCAAGCATCACCTGGAAAAGGAGGTCTTCCGGAGTGCGGTCGGGCTTCACGTTGTCATCGAAGAGGGTGGCTGCGGAAGAATCCTCCGGAGTGTAATAGACATCCTGCATATTTGACGTGTCGAGTTTCAGGACACGGAAACCCACATCGAGGCGTGTCGGTTCGGACTCTTTGTCAAACAATCCATTCTCGGCTTTCTTGGTCGCCAGCTCCTCCAGAATCTTCTTCCCTGCTCTGCGGATGCGTTCCTTGCCGATTTCGCAGATAGTACCGTAACCCTGATCCTTTTTCTTGTCGCTAACTTTCTCTGGTAGTTGCACAAGAATGAATTTTCTGTCAGTACCCTTTTCTAAATTGGTTTTCATCAATGCGTGAGCTGTAGTGGCGCTTCCGGAGAAGAAATCCAGAACTATGGAATCATCCTTCAAATTGGCAAGAGTGATAAGACGTTGAAGCAGGCGAACGGGTTTAGGACCATCAAATACTCCTTTGTCTCCAAATAACGACACTACCTCTTGTGCTCCTTCTTGACTATGCCCTACATCCTTGTAAAACAGGATAGACGTAGGAGCCATCCCGTCAAATTTCAGTTCTGATAAAAAACGTTTTATGCGGGGTGTGTTGTCCCCATTAGGACCGAACCATATTCTGTTATCCTGGAGTCTCTCGAAAAATGCTTTTTTCGAGAGACTCCAGCAGCGTCCTGCTGGAGGCTCTATAATTTTTCCTGACGGGGTTGTTATAGGGTAATCGCACGCGGCATTGTATGTCTTAACAGAAATGTCACTTGACATCCACACTCCACGAGGATCATTATCCGGATTTGAATATCTGGCATTTGCTTCAGCTGTTCTGTCCAAACGGCCAATTACAAAGCTGTCAATATTCCTTGTGAACATTAAGACATAATCGTGGCTGTTGGATACAAAGCGTGCATCATTCTTTGGAGAGAATGCTCTTTCCCATATCAGTTGCGCGATGAAATTTCTTTCCCCAAACACCTCATCGCAAACCTTCCGAAGATTCTCCACCTCATTGTCATCAATCGAAATGAATATAACACCGTCCTCTGTCAGCAAATCTCTGGCAACTTTCAGCCTTGGGTAGATCATGTTCAGCCAGTCCGTGTGGAACCTGCCGTTGCTTTCGGAGTTGACCTCGTAGTTCTGCAGGATCATATTCCCGTCTTCATCGAACATCCCGCTCTTGTCTCTGAACTCGCCGGCGGTCTGGCTGAAGTCATCCTCATAGACAAAATCGTTGCCCGTGTTATACGGTGGATCAATGTAGATCATCTTCACTTTGCCAAGATAGTCTTCTCGAAGAATCTTGAGTACCTCAAGGTTATCACCCTCAATGTAGAGATTCCCTGTGTTATCGAAATCCACACTGCTTTCCCTGTCTGGTCGAAGAGTCATATTGGTTGGCGTATTTGCTATTCTCATAGCCTCACGCTTCCCCGGCCATGTGAACTGATACCTCTCCTGGGTCCCCTCGACAATGTCCTTTGACAGTTCTTGCCTCAATTTATCGAAGTCAATCCCTTTCCCGATAATGCCCTTCCCGTTCTTATCCTTCCCCACAACCCTCTCCGTCAGGCAGTTCGGGAACAGCCTTCCAATCGTCTCAATATTGACATCTGTAATGTCCTGTGTATGCATATTCAATTTTTCCATGTGATATTTACTATATTAGTGCTATTAAGGAAATTATCAGAGCAATTATAGAAATAGTAGTATTGATGATATATTTCGTGTCTTCCCAGATGCTTGGATTTTTTAGTTTGGGATTTGACGCAATATATGCTTCTCCCATTGCTGTTAGTCTTGGGGCTAATATTCCATCTTTACCTTTTGTTCCATGCACAAGTGATTCATTTTCTAGTATCATGAATACCTTAAGATCTTCTTCGAGAACTTGGTCTGGATATTTTCTGGCGCTTAACCTCTTCAAAAGTAGTTTCTCTTCTTTTGATAATTTAATTCTATCCATTAGTTTAATGATATTTGCTTTTTTAACTTTTGTATATTTTCGAACAATTCCAGCTTTTTTCTGGGCTGTTTTTCATTACGTGCTTTGTTTTCGAGCCGCTGGATTTGCTTTAGGAGGGAAGATTTCGCATCATCGGTTTGGATTTGTTGCTTAAGAGTCTTACCGCCTTCAACGTTAATGTCACCGATGGCGATGACAATATTATCCCAGACAGTGTCAAGACTTAGCCCATGGAGAGATATTTTGTACTCATTTACGTTTTGCCAGTTGCTGAAAAAGAGTTTTGTGTGTTCCACGGCAAGTTTGATCTCATTACCAAAATGTAGAGCAAGAACCATCTTCTGAGGTATGAGCTTTGTCAGCAACTGGATGTTCTTAAGGTCGAAAATTCTATTTTTCAAGAGAACTTCGATGACATAGATACATTCAACTCCTTCACCCTTGGCAAGAGCCGGAATTGTTGTGGAAGAAATCACATTGACAATATTCAACCTTGCCACATCCTCGTCGAAGTGGTCACGTTGCGTCTGCTTCAAGTCAAACTTGGTGTAGATTGACTTTTTCGGCAACTGCTTGCATACCTCTGTTGATGCTGGTAATCCTAACATATTTATCCTCCTTATCTTACAACCAAAAAACAAATCAGTTCAAAATTATCGATTCCTGTGATCTCTTTGGTGAAAAGTTCTGACTGTATGCCACTTAGGAAACTGTCGATGTCGCTTTCTTCCTTGACGTTGATTATGCTGCTAACAGCATCACCGAGCAGTTTTGAGTACCGTTCCATCTTGAAGCCATTTCTGGTCTCTTTGTTGAACTCTTTGCATGGTTCGGTCTCCGGCTTGCTCTTTCCTTTGCACAGGCTGCGGAATCTGTCGAGAAGATCTTTTGGAGAAAGGTAGTTCACGACTACTGAACCGTCATATCTCAAATAAACCATATAGAATGGATGCAGGCGGTTCTTCTTGTCTATGTTGACGCCGTTATTCCTATTTTTCAGCACGAATATCACTCCTGGTTCCGCATACTTGTTTGATGAGACCACAGCATGAAGACCGAAAGGAGTGAGCTCAACATTTTTGTGGGTATGCATATATTCAAGCAAATCAAGCCGGAACTCATTGAGACCAAGGTCCATGATGGAGACACCATCGCTCATGTCCTCGATGTCAACCACTTCTTCCTGAAGTTTTTTCAGTTGTGCTTTCCTGTATTCAAGGTCGCCTTTCTCTTCCGGAGAGATAGGGTTGTCATCTCCTGTCGATGTCATGACGGAAACTTTCATTCTTGCCTCTACGCGCCCCTTGAGATCGATATATTCATCAAGAGTCATGTCAGGCCAGTAATTTACCAGTTGAATCACCTCATTTTGGGAACCTATTCGGTCAATACGGCCGAAGCGCTGGATTATGCGTACCGGGTTCCAATGGATGTCGTAGTTGATCAGGTAGTCACAGTCCTGAAGATTCTGCCCCTCGCTTATGCAATCCGTAGCGATAAGGACATCTATTCCTTCGTTGATTTCAGGATAGATGACGGCTTTCTCTTTCGACATGGGTGAGAAGAGAGTCAGAACCTTGTTGAAGTCCATCTTCTCATTGGTTTTCAATGTGCTTCTCGCATCGATGTCTCCAGTGACGATAGCTACGTTCAATCCGTATCGGTCTTTGATCCTTCCGGCCAAATTGTTGTAAAGATAAAGCGCTGTGTCGGAAAAAGCGGTGAATATGATAACTTTTCGGTTGTCGTTATTGATGGGGTGCTCGAACTTGCCTCTGAGATCTGATATCAATTGTTGCAGCTTGCTGTCGTGCTCAGGTGTGATGTCAAGAAGCATAAGCCTTGTCAGCTCCAACTCATCAAAGTCATTCTTAAGGTATTTCCTCCACGAAATATAATCGAGATCCTCCAGAGCGATGCGGCTTTTTCTGGTGCCGATAAATGCTTCATTTTCCTGATCTTCGATGTCAAGATCATAGATATTGGCTTCCTGCACATCGATCTCTGATTCGTGATTGTCAATTCGCTCAATAGTGTCTTGGATGAGATTCTGTACCCTTTCAAGTGTAAGCCTGAATGAGTTCACAGAACTCTCCAGCCGCTTCAGCATGTTGATGCTCATCAGTCTCCTGATACCCATTTCACGCCCTTCAAGAGAAAGGCCGGACTTGGCACCATCACCTTTGCTATGATTGTACTTGTGAGCCTTGCTGGGCAGGATAAAAACTGATGGTGTATATATGGAAAGATTCAGTTTCTGCAGCTGTCCGAAAATTTCATTGTAGTTGATGGCGCAAGGAAGGTCCGTCAGTGACGGGCGACGTGAAATCGGTGTCAGACGTGTCGGGAATCTGCCTATAGCGGCCGTATCATAATATGCTTCGATGTGTTTCCGGCTTCGAGCGATTGTGACAGAATCCAACACCTCAAAGAAATCAAAACTGAGCATTCCCAACAGCCGTTCCGTGATTCTCTCTTCCTGAGGCAATTTTGACCATACGTTATAAGCTTTTTGGGCCTGTCGGAAAATATCTTCAATAGAGCTTTCTGTGTTCAGGATTCTATCCATATTCTCAACCTCTCCCTCATAAGCAAGTTGGAGTTGATTCTTAAGGTCATTGAACCTATTGTTTACAGGCGTGGCAGAAAGCATAAGAACCTTTGTTTTGACTCCTGCTTTAATGACTTTATTCATCAATTGGAGGTAACGGTTCTCTTTCTTGTTGTCCTCGTCTCCATATATTTTTCCCCCGTTGCGGAAGTTGTGAGACTCGTCAATGACGACAAGGTCATAATTGCTCCAATTGATATGTGAGAGATCCAGGCCGTTGGTGTAACCTTTATTTCTTGAAAGGTCTGAATGAAATAGAATGTCGTACCGTAATCTGTCCTTCGCTATCGGGTTGTTGATGTAGTTGCTTTTGTAAGTTATCCAGTTGTCATTCAGTTTTTTAGGGCAGAGAACGAGTACGGACTTGTTTCTGCCCTCATAATATTTGATGACAGACAGGGCCGTGAATGTCTTTCCGAGGCCCACACTGTCAGCCAGAATACATCCGTTGTACTTTTCAAGTTTGTTGATGATGGCCAGAGCGGCGTCTTTCTGGAAATCATAGAGCTTATTCCATATCTGACTGCTCTTGAAACCAGTGGCTTCATCAGGCAGAACATCGTTCGAGATGTCCTCAAGGAATTCATGGAAAATGTTGTAGAGTGTGATGAAGTACACAAACTCAGGCGCATTCTCCTTGTAGATGTTTGAGATGTTCTCGGCGACTTGTTCTGTGACATCTGAAAACCTCTTGCTGTCGTTCCATATCTCATCAAAAGACTTCAGAAGTGCTTTTGAGTTTGATACATCCAGTTTCGTGACAAAGTTCAGGATATTGTTTCCTTTCTCGCATCCAAGATCGGTAGTTGTGAATCCATTTATTGGAAGATAGGCGCACTCTTCTTTGCCACTGACGTTTATGTAACCGTTCATTTTGTCGTCAGTGACATTTGATTTGAAAGTGACTTTTTCTTTGATCCATTCCGCACATTCTGTGGCGATCGCTTTCTGTGTGAGTCGGTTGCGAAGCTTTACCTCGAAAGGAGAACCATAAAGAGTCCTTTCTCTGTCAATTCTCGGTATATAGAATTGCCGGCGTTCACGTTTTTCCTTTTCTTTCAGAAATGATGGTTCTGTGAAGATGAACCTAAGTTCTTCAATATTCAGAAGCCGCTCTTTCAATTCCTGAAACGCATAAATGGAAAATGTGGCCGCGGCTATGCTCAACCGGCTTCCTTTACTGATTGAGACCCTAAGGTCGTCGATGACCTTGTAATTTATGTTGTCGAAAAACTCTTGCATGGCAAATTTACCCTAAATATAATAAAATGATTCTGTTTCAAGGTAAGATTTTTAGAATTATCGGGTGCAAGAACGGCGATATTGCCCCCGCGGTGTCAGATTTTTCGGATGCCGGGGGCAAACTGGCATGTTCGCACCCGAGAATATTCTTGGGGAGGCAAGAAGCAGCCTTATCTGCCACTTTGCTTCGGTAGGAATGGTTGTACTCTCGAATGTTTTTCGTAAGTTTACATAAAATTGGTACCTGCAATGAATATTATGCATAGAATCTCCGTGATTGCGGCCATCATGATGGAGGTGATGAGTTCGTGCTCGGTGAAAACGGTCGATGTCGCTTTCGGCCCGAACGTCAAGGATTATACTCCGGTTGTGGTCGATATCCTGAAAGAACATCCGAAGGGTGATGTAAAGATTCGTTTCGGGAAGGGTCTTTACCCATTCTATCCGGAACAGGGAGCGGAGGAGTCTCTGACATTGTCCAACAACGACAGCGGGGACAAGCGGATTGCTTTCCTGATTAAGGGAATGAAGAACGTGACGATTGAGGGAAATGGGGCTGACTTCCTGTTCCACGGGTGTATGGTGCCGTTTGCGGTCAAGAACTCATCCAATGTCACAATCAAAGGCGTGTCTGTCGATTACGATTACCCTTGGACATTCGAGGGAACGGTTCTGTCTAACGACCCAGTGGCCAGAAGTTTCACGGTCAAGGTGTTGCCTGACACAAAGTACAGGATTGAGGGCGACAGACTATTTTTCGGAGGCTATGACTGGGAATATGCTATGGGGGAGAGCATTCTGTTTGACCCGAAGACCCACAGGCCGTTCTTCGACACATGCGCTTACGACCACGGCTATTGGTCTGGCGAGATGGGAGCCCGGGAGATAGGTGAAGGCATCATCGAATTCACCCGCCTCAGCGCGCGGGACGTGCCACCGGTCGGAAGCGTTTGGGACGACAAAGGGCCTACCGGATTGAACAGACGTTTCCCGGCGATGGCAGTGCTGTCATCAAAGAATATAAACATAGAGAATGTCCACATCTACCGGAGCGGCGGGATGGGACTGATAGCTGAATATTCAGAGAATATCTCGGTGAAAGGTTTCTCTACTGCGGCTCACGAAGGTTCTCCGAGGATGGTGACCACTTCCGCTGACGCGACCCACTTTGTCAGCTGCAACGGAAAGATAACCATCGAGGACAGCCTGTTCGAGAGTATGCTGGACGATGCCGCCAACATTCACGGAATATATATGCTTGTGGACTCGGTGCTGTCGGTGAATACTTTACGGGCGCATTTCGGTCATTTCCAACAGGTTGGCAATCAGTTCGCTGACGCTGGAGACAAGATCAGTTTCGTGGACAAATCCAATCTCCGTCCGATAGGTTCAGGCGTTATCAAGTCGATAGACAAATCTGATCGTAAAGCTTATCTGATCGAGATGGATTTTGATCTGACACGAATTGAGAACCCAACGAATATCGCCCTTGAGAATCTTTCCCGTGGGGCTGAAGTGACCATCAGAAACTGTACTGTACGTTACAACAGAGCCAGAAGTATGCTGCTTTCAACTTATGGTGATGTTCTGGTCGAGAATTGCGACTTCGCTTCCCAGATGGCTGGAATCTGTGTCAGCGGCGACGCCAACTTCTGGTACGAGTCCGGAAGGACAAAGAACATCGTGATTAGAAACAACAAGTTCACGGATCTGGCCATCGGCGCGAACGGCCCGCAGGCCATCCTCCAGATCGATCCCGAGATCCCGACCAAGACAAGGGGCAACGACTTCCACTACCACAACAGCGTGACTTTCACCGGCAACATCGTGGAAACCTTTGACAGCCAGATCATCTATGCCAGAAGCGTCGGGACGCTCGACATCTCTGACAACATATTCATTGATTCCAAGTCTTATGCGCCGCTGTTCCCTGGGCAGCCCGTGATCGACGTGCAGTTCTGCGGCGATGTGACCATCAAAGACAATGATTTCTCAAAGTGGAAGCCGGACGCTGAGATCAGCATCCACGACTGTGTCAAGGTCGAGAATGACTCCGGCCTTCCTGTAATCGACAAACCGAATCCTTACCGCGAGCGGAATTGGTAAGGATCCGGTTTTTATGTGATGCCCTTTCTCAAAGGCTATTTCTGAGAAGAGGCCTTGTCTTCGGGTTTGTTTTCAGAGTCCTGTGAAGCGCCTTCGCCAGTTTTCTGCGCCCCTTCCTTGTACTTGAAACGGCGGATCTTGTGCGTGGCGGTCTTGTCGAACTCCTCTTTCATCGCCTCGACCTCGCCGATCTTGGACTGCTTGCTGACGTGCTTGTTGACATATTCAAGAACAGCCTCCTTCATTGACTGGAGGTTGTCGAAGAACTTGTCCTCGCGCTCCTGGTTCCAGTCAAGGACGTTGTCGTCGAACTTGACGAGGGCAACCAGCTTGCCGTTCCTCTCGACCACAAGGGACTCATTCACACCGTTGAACGTGTTGATCACCTGTTCGATCTCCTCCGGGTAGATGTTCTCGCCGGAAGGCCCCACGATCATGTTCCCGAGCCTTCCCTTGATGTAATAGCGTCCTTTGGAATCCTTGCAGGCAAGATCGTTGGTGCGGAACCAGCCGTCGTCGGTCAGCACGGAGCGTGTCCTTTCCGGGTCGCGGTAGTAGCCCAGCATCACGTTGTCACCCTTGGCGACAATCTCGCCCTCGCCGGTCTCCGGGTTCACGTTCTGGAGCTTGACCTCCACGTTGTAGGCCGGCACGCCGATCGACCCCACCACCGTCTTTCCCACGCAGGCGTTCGTGATCAGCGGCGCGGTCTCTGTCAGGCCGTAGCCGATCGCATAGGGGAATCCGGCCTTGTTGAGGAAGTCCTCGACGGTCGGATCCAGCTTTGATCCTCCGATGCCGAAGAATTTCAGTTTCCCGCCGAAGGATGCGTAGAGTTTCTTCCCGATGAGCCAGTAGAGGAGTCTCGGCGTGTGTCCCTTCATCCAGGAAAGCACGCGGCTCTTCTCCACCGTCGGAACCACACTGTTCTTGTAGACCTTCTCGATGATCAGCGGCACGGAGCACATGATGGTCGGCTTGACCTTCTTCATCGTCTGCATCAGGATGCTCGGTGTGGGCGGTTTTTGAATATAATAGACGCAGCCTCCGACGTACAGCGGGTAAAGCACGCTGAACGCCATCTCGTAGGTGTGCGACATCGGCAGGATGGAGAGCCAGCGGTCGTGCTTCCCGGCCTTCTGGGCGTGGTAGGCCGCGATGATGTTCTGGCAGAAGTTGCGGTGGCTGAGCATCACGCCTTTGGCCTTTCCGGAAGTGCCTGATGTGTAGATGATTGACGCAAGATCGTCGGCCTGTGGATCAACACCGTGACCCTCGCAGGTGAAAGCCTTGTCGTCCTTCTTGATGAAGTCGAACGTCTCTATGTCGATCACGAGGGTCAGTTTGTCGATCACCTCCTGACTGAGTTTCTTAAGGAGTCTCTTGGACACGAAGATGGCCTTGCATTCCGAGTGGTTGATGATGTTTGTGACCTCGCTTTCCGACGAATCCGGCAGGATTGGCACGGTCACACGTCCGAAAGGCACGCACGAGAACATCGCAACCGTCCAGTTGGGCATGTTGTTGGAAAGTATGGCTACCTTGTCCCTTGCGCTGATACCGAATCTGTTGAAGCGGTGTGAAAGCTCCAGACACTTGTGCTTGAAGCTGTCGAAGGTATATTCCTGCCCACCTTCGACGAACCGCGAGAGCGGCCGCTTGGCGTAGTTGTCGGTCGCATATTCAAATAGCTTGGCCAGGGTCGTGACATAATTCTCCCTGTTTTGGCTGAAAAATGGCATAATTGATTGTTTAATGAGTGATATAGCCCTCCGGGTGTTTGCCCTCGAAGTGCATTGTTTCGTAGATCGTCTGGATTCTGTCGGTGTCTGCGCGCGCGTCATCCGTCAGCTCAACCTTCTCGCCGATGCCGACGCGCTTGGTCTTCCAGTCAAAAAATCCCATATAGACAGGGCATCCGACCTCTCTTGCGATGAGGTGGTAGCCGGTCTTCCATTTCTTCACGGCTTTTCTGGTTCCCTCGGGGGCGATGGCGAGGTGGAACTGATCTACTTTCTCCATCTCCTCGATGAGGCCCTTTACCATCGCGGCGGCGCTGCCCCTGTCCACAGGAATGCAGCCGACCTTGCGGAGGAACACCCCGACCGGCCAGAAGAAAAACTCCTTCTTGATCATAACGTGCGCCGTCCGGTCGAACTGCGTGTAGAAAAGGTAGGAGACCACAAAGTCCCAGACCGATGTGTGCGGCACCCCCAGGATGACGCATTTGCTTTCCGGCGCGGGGCCACCTACCGTGGTCCAGCCCATCTTCTTCAGCAGCCATCCGCAAAATTTAGCCCAACGTGACATAATCAATGAATATTAGATGTTTACGTCTTCAAGTTCCTCTTCGGAACGCAGGTTCGCCCTGATGAAGTTCTGGCGGTCGATCGTGTTGTCGCCCATGTAGAACTCCATGATGTCCGCGATGGATTCCTCGTCGGAGAGCTTCACGAGGTCCAGCCTCATATTCTCGCCGATGAAATCCACGAACTCGTCCGAAGAAATCTCTCCCAGACCCTTGAAGCGGGTGATCTGCACAGAGGTTTTCAACTCCTTGATGGCCGCCTCCTTCTCCTCCGGAGAGTAGCAGTAGCGCCTCTCTTTCTTGTTGGCCACCCTGAAAAGCGGAGTCTGAAGAATATGTACGTGTCCGCGGCGGATAAGATCCGGGTAATACTTCATGAAGAAGGTCAGCACGAGCATCCTGATGTGCATGCCGTCATCATCGGCATCGGTCGCCACGATGATGTTGTTGTAGCGCAGGTTGTCAAGGTCGTCCTCGACTCCCAGGGCTGAGACCAGCAGGTTCAGCTCCTCGTTCTCGGCCACCTTCTTGCGGCTCTCCTTGTAGCAGTTGATCGGCTTGCCGCGAAGACTGAACACCGCCTGGTATTCGGCTTTCCTCACCTTGGTGATGGTACCGCTCGCGGAGTCACCCTCCGTGATGAATATGCTTGTCTGCTCCGCGAGATCCTGCTTGCCTTTAGGCAGCTTGTCACAGAAGTGGAAGCGGCAGTCGCGCAGCTTGCGGTTATAGACATTCGCCTTTTTGTTTCTTTCCCTGGTCTTCTTCTGGATCCCGGCGATTTCCTCGCGCTCCGCCTGGGACTCCTTGATTTTGTTCTCGATGATCGGAACAATGTCCTTGTTGATTCTCAGGTAGTTGTCCAGATTTTTGGCGATGAAGTCATTGACGTACGATCGGATGGTTGGCCCTCGGTCGATCTCTATGGAGCCATCCGGATTCTGCACCTTCTTGCCGTTCCCGTCCGTCTTCTCCTTTTCCCACATATAGGTGGAACCGAGCTTGGTCTTCGTCTGACCCTCGAAGTTCGGCTCCTGAATCTGTATGCTGATCGCTCCTATTATGCCTTGACGGCAGTCCTCAGGAGCGTAGTTCTTCTTGAAGAAATCCTTGAGTGTCTTGGCGATGGCCTCACGGAAAGCGGCCAGATGGGTTCCTCCGTCACGGGTGTTCTGGCCGTTTACGAACGACGCGATGTTCTCGCCGTAGGAGTTGCCGTGGGTCAAGACGACCTCGATGTCCTCGCCCACAAGATGGATCGGAGCATAGCGCGGGGTCTCGGAAAGATTGTCGTTCACAAGGTCCAGAAGGCCGTTCTCGGACTTGTAGGTGACTCCGTTCAGGACTATCGCCAGACCTTTCTTCAGGTAGGAGTAGTTCTTGACCATCGTCTCCACATAGTCCATATGGAACTCAAAGCCTCCGAACATTGCACTGTCCGGGGTGAACACGACAAGTGTACCGTTCTTTTCACTGACCTTCTCCTTCCTGCCGCTGTCCACAAGCTGTCCACGCTCGTAGCGGGCCCAGGAACTCTCTCCTCCTCGGAACGACTCCACGTAGAAACTCTCTGACAGGGCGTTCACCGCCTTGGTACCCACACCGTTGAGTCCGACGGACTTCTTGAAAGCCTTGTCGTCGAACTTTCCTCCGGTGTTCAGCTGGCTGGTGGCCTTGATGACGGAGTTGAGCGGAATGCCTCGTCCGAAGTCCCTGATGGAGACCTGCCTGTCCTCGATGTTGATGAGGACCTGCTTGCCGAATCCGGCGGAGAACTCGTCGATGCAGTTGTCCACGATCTCCTTGAGCAGCACATAAATGCCGTCTCCCGGGTTGGAGCCGTTGCCAAGTCTTCCGATGTACATTCCCGGACGCCGGCGGATGTGTTCGACACCTTCCAGAGTCCGTATGTTGTCGTCAGTGTAGTCGTAGTTCTGTTCTATGTTCGCCATTTATCTTAATCGCATAATCGTACAAAATTACAAAATTTGGCACGCATTAAAAAATAAATATTCTCCTCCTCCGTCCTTCTTGTCCCTCTTGCCCCTTGGAACTCTCTGTCCCATCAGATGCCCTCGAATGTTGACGGCGATTTCAGAACTATTTCCTGCGATTGGATTACCTGGACTTGAAAAAGTACCTATTAAATGGTAAATTTGCCAATGGAAAGGAATTTGCATTCCTTATGAATATTATGAAGCGTTTGTTTGAAAGTCTCCTTGATGCGAGGGCTCGTCAAACAATTAAACAGCGTGATTTATGAATATATTCAAGCATATCGCCGCCGCGCTGCTTTTGCTTGTGTCCGCCAGCGGTGTCATCGCCGCCCAGGGCTCCGGCAATGACAACACATTCGGCGGAGTCGTCCAGCTGGACAAGACCGTGCACGATTTCGGGGACATTCTGGTCTCTGACGGCCCGGTGACCGCCACGTTCACGGTCAAGAATGTGGGTGACAAAGCGTTGCTGATCTACAATGTTGTGTCCTCCTGCGGCTGTACGAATGTGGAATGGACCAGGAAGCCAATCGCTTCGGGGGAGACCGGAACCATCAAGGCCACCTTCAAGAATGACGAGAAGGGAGGCTATCCGTTCGACAAGTCTCTGACCGCATATTTCTCTGGTTTGAAGCAGCCTGTCGTCCTGAGGCTCAGAGGCGTTACCCACGACAAGCAGCTCTCTTTGGGGGGACTTTATCCGATCCGTTTCGGCAATCTGGCCTTCAAGAAAGTGGACATTAAGGGTGGAAATCTGTCTCAAGGACAGCAAAAGAGCGGAACGGTTCTGGTGGCCAATCTCGGAAACAAGCCGTTGTCGGTCAGTTTCTCCGATGTCAGTGAGGGACTCTCGGTAAAAGTGTCGCCGAACCCCGTTCCGGCGCAGTCCACTGCCAAACTGAACTACACGGTCACGGCGGACAGAAACCATTGGGGGAAGAACTATTATTATGCGACTCCGCTGGTGGACGGCCGCCAGTACAAGGCGGTTGTCTCGAAGTCGGCGGAGAAAGAGCCGGTGGCGGCCGGTGCCGAGGCCATCGTGGCTGACCCTAATCCTGAACTCGGAGCCGGCAAGAGCCGCATAGGAATATTCACGTACACGAAAGAGAATTTCTCATCGCTCACGGACAAAGAGCGTAACGAGGGCTCCAATCCGATAGCGGACGAGAGCACATTCTCCTTCGGCAAGGTCAAGGCCGGGGCGAATGTGGACTGCACATTCCATTTCACCAACAAAGGCAAATCTCCTTTAAGAATATATAAGGTGGATTCAGAGAGCTCGCACGTGAAGGCGCAGGCTTTCGCGGATGTTCCCGCAGGCGGCAAAGGTGACCTGAAGGTGACTTTCGACACGAAGGGATTCCCGGCAGGGGAGTGCCTGATAGTCTTGACCTTGACCACGAACTCACCTCTCCGTCCCATCATCAACCTTTATCTCACCGGCTGGGTGACAGCGTAACAGACCATGATCATTTCCGTTTTACTTGACGCTTTGCGTGGCGCTGTCCTGATCTCCGGCTTGGTGGTCGTCATGATGATGATCATCGAGTCTTTCAATGTGGAGTCGGACGGCAGGATATTCAGATCCCTCAAGAAATCAGGTTTCGCCCAGGTCCTCGTCTCCGCTTTGCTCGGTTCGGTACCCGGTTGTGTCGGAGGTTTCGCCGCCGTGTCGCTCTACACGCACAGGATGCTGAGTTTCGGCGCGTTGGTCGCTATGATGATCGCCACGGCCGGGGATGAGTCGTTTATGATGCTGGCTTTGTTCCCAGGCAAGGCCGCTCTGCTGTTCCTTATCCTTTTTGTGCTGGCCGTTGTGACGGGACTGCTGATCGACAGATTCTCGTCCGGTGACAAGCCGCTGCCAACCCGTCTTGAGGATTCCTTTGAACTTCACGGAGACGGATGCGAGCATCAGGACGGACATCATCACAAGGAAGGAAGACATTTCGGCAGGACAAGAATATTAATGTTCTTTGGGGTTGTGATATTCATAGCCGCCCTGCTGCTTGGCCTCCTGGAGGAAGGAGGTGAGGCAGAGGGACTTGCCGTTTTTGACGAGGAGTGGACTTTCTGGCTTTTCGGTGCTCTAAGTCTTGTAGTGTTGGGGGCGCTGCTTTTCGCCTCCGACCACTTCGTCGAGGAGCATCTTTGGGAGCATATTGTCCGCAAGCATCTTCCGAGCATATTCGCCTGGACTTTCGGGGTGCTCCTGGTCATCGGAATCCTGTTCAATTTCATCGACCTCTCCGCGTGGATCAGCGACAACACCGCGCTGATGATTCTGCTTGCGATTGTGGTCGGCCTGATTCCTGAGTCGGGTCCGCATCTTGTGTTTGTGACCCTCTTCGCCAGCGGTGTAATTCCGTTCCCCGTCCTGCTTGCCAATTCCATCGTGCAGGACGGCCACGCATCCCTCCCTCTTCTTGCCGACAGCAAATCCTCCTTCTTCAAGGCAAAAGCGATAAAAGTCGGGATCGCCCTCATCGTTTTTGTGGTATGGGGTTTGATATTATGATTTTTAAGATTTATATTTGCATAATGTTTCCGGCAATCCGGAGGCAGACAAAAGGAAAACAATTTTATTTTAGTGAATTATGGCTTACAAGATTTCAGAAACTGATTGCGTAGCTTGCGGAACTTGCGCAGGCGAGTGCCCTCAGGGCGCTATCCACGAGGGTGACGTTTACACCATCGATCCAAACGCCTGCATCGACTGCGGCACTTGCGCTGACGCCTGCCCGATGGGCGCCATCCACCCGGCAGAGTAATCGGACATAGCAGATTCCAGAGAGGACGACTGCAACTCACAGTCGTCCTCTTTTTTGTGCGTACTACTAGGTAATATTTTTTACCCGCTCCCTGTCAGTATTTTACAAAACACCATTTTACAGTACACCATTTTGCAAAACACCTTCAGCCACATAGCCTTCCTATGCCCGCAGAGACCGTGTCGGGCTGAAAAACTTGAAGCCAAAGTCACAAGTTTTTCACGTCAAAGTGCCTTCCAGATGCTTCTGGCCAGCTTTGGACTGAAAGCGTTTCGTAAAAAACTTAACCTTCCGCATGTCGCTGAAAGCCACCTTGAAGCATCCTTCTGGTAGGGAGGTGGGCCGTTGATGTCAGGGGGAGTCCGTCGCCAGTCTCACGAAGGTGCCGACCGGATCCGACACGACATCGTTCATCATCACGCCGGACAGACCACCCTTGAAAAAGAGAAAAGGTAGCTATGCCGAAAATACCGCCAATTCTTTACCAACTTATTTTTTAACGCTTACTAAGTAACCTTCAAAAAATAACCTGCCTCATCTTAAGGAATCTTTTCGGTCTATATCTGTTTTCTCATCAGTCATGTGCCACCGGCACACTCCTTCTTCGAAAATAGATCTATCCTCGAAAATCTTCTCCTAATCTGAGGCAGGTTATTTTTTTCACGTTACTAAGCCGGAAATTGGTCGCAGAGAATCCGGCGGAGGACGGAGGCGAGAGGATTGGGGGCTTCCGGGCCTCAAGATGTACGTCAAGAGCGAGGCTCGGAAGAGTGACGGGAATAATGGTGAGATCCAGCGGTACGGCAGGAAGCGGAAGCAGTCCGATGATGTCAGGGGAGTTCATCACCAGCTTCAAGATGGTCTCGGCTGAATTCGACATGACAGCCATGCGGGCCTTCAGGTACAATGGCAGGATCTCTGAATATATCTACGGAACCGCAAGCCTGGCGCTCTGCGGAAGATCTAACATCTTATGTAGGCTCGGAAGTTGAGAACTATGGAGAGGTTGTTGTGACGGACGATAAGAACATATGCGCTGCCGGATATGCGAGCTACTGTCTTACTCCAGACGGCAAATTGACATTATGTCCGTCTTTCCTCTCTGTTATAGGTGATCTTAAGATGTCCAGTTTTATTGATGTGTTGAATAGTCCACACCTTGCTTTTTGGAAAAAAACGAAGCACATCAATCACGCTTCAACTCTCCCGTGGATTTTTTCAGTTCGAGAGTTCGTGTTTCGTCTTTCTTGATGAGTTCTTGTATTTCGGCATTAGTCATAATCGTCGTCACCTTTGTCTTTGCATATTTATGAAAAGTTATTGAAGATTTGGGACTTGGAACAAATCTATTTCTTTAGGGGTCTTTTCCTCCTCCTATCCGTAGTTGGTAAAGTGGGACGGAAGTTTGAATATACCCATGCAGATTTTTGGCGGCATCTCATCAGGATTCCGGATAAAATGACTACCTTGCGAAAAATACTGCGGTTTCAATGACTGATAAGGAACGTGACGAACTCAAAGAGGTGATCAGGAAAGATTACCCGGGAATCTCGGAGGCGGAAATCTCATTTATGGTTTCGTTCTTCGAAATGATGCAGGCTAAGACAGCGGCATATCCGACTGCGAACAGCGGTGTGACGGCCACCGCAAACACTAAGAACATCCACGAGACGGGAAATGCCGGAGGATCCAAAGGCGGGAAAAAATCTAAGGCCGACCGACTGGTGGACTCAAGTAAACCATCGAAGACTTACATCTTATACGCTTCCATCGAACAATGTCCTGTCAAGGTGTTCAGACGGATAAAAGTGCCGTCAAACCTTTGGCTTGGGAATCTTGGAAAGATATTCATCACTGCGTTCGGTTGGGCCGGTTATCATCTCTCACAATTCACCAAAGGCGATGTATACTATACGTCCAGAGACAACATTGATGAAAGAGATAGTTTCAATTTTGGTTGTAGTAACAGGCATATTGACGAGATGACCGTCACCGTCGCGGATGTTCTGCCCAAAAAAGGCAGCACAATCTCTTTTGAATATGATTTCGGAGATGGCTGGATCCACAATGTCAGGGTCTCATCGGTCAGTGACGAGCCTCTCCGGGGCGAGGATATATGTGTGACATCAGGCAAAGGAGCCTGCCCACCGGAAGATGTCGGGGGTGTGTGGGGCTATGCGCAAATGCTTGACATCCTGTCCGGGAAGGTTGATGACCCGGAGGAGAAGGCCTCATACGAGGAATGGCTCGGACTTCAGGAAGGAGAGACCTATGATCCTGAGGAATTTGATTTGGAGATCGCAAACGAGGATGTCGAAGACCTTGTCGCCTTGATCCTCAAAGGCAAGGAAGACTCTCGATAGAATCAATGGATCAGGAACGTATTAGGTTGGTTTTTAAGCCGGATACTGGTCACAAAGAATGCGGTGGAGTGCTGTTGCGATGTGATTGGATGGTTCGAGGGCTTCTAAATGAACGTCAAGGGTGAGGTCAGGAAGAGAGACGGGAAGCGTGATGAGGTCCTGGCGTGTGGCAGGATGGGGGAGCAGGCCGATGATGTCTGGGGAATCTGCGACCAACTTCACGATGGCTTCGGCAGAATCCGACACGACCGCCACGCGCGCCTTCAAATCAAGCGGCAAAATCTCTGAATATATCTTCGGAACCGCAAGCCTGGCGCTCTGCGGAAGGTCTTTCAGGTCTGTCGTTTTTGAATATGCCGGATTGGAGCTTACCGCCGATGCCGTCACGCTGAACAAGAACGTGCCGATGTCTTCGAACGATGGCTCTGTCACGTGCCTTTGGGCGTAAATCCTTATGTCTGAATCATTTCCGGAAGATTCGCTGCGGATGGAGAAAGTCAGGGACGGATTGAAGGCCAGAAGTTTTGAAAGCGCCTGGGGGAGAATATGGCTGGCGATGAAGCCGTCGGCGGAGAGTCTGACCGGCTTGTTGGCGGAGAGTTTGCCCTCCGGCCCGAACATCATTTCCGTCGCCGTGTACCAGTAGAGGATCCTCTCGGCATATTCCTTGAACGCCGCGCCTTTCGGAGTGAGCGTGACGGAGCCTTTTCTCCGGAGAAACAGTTCCGCGCCGAGGCTCTTCTCAAGCTCCGCGATGTTCTGGCTGACAGCCGGCTGCGACACACCAAGCGCCTTGGCGGCCAAAGTGAAGCTGCCCTTCTCGGCCACCGCCATGAATATTCTCAGTCTGAAATCCTCCAGAACCCCTTCCCGGTAACATTTTGTAGACATATTCACAAAATTAGCCAGTTTTGTGAATATAACCAACGAGGATGACAAAAAAGTCACCCTCGCCGGTAATTGGTAAGCGTTTGCTAATCCTTTAAAAACAACAAGTTGGTGAAGCGTGTCATCTTAAGGGATCTTTTTTTTGTCTGCGGCCAGGGGATCGGGCTTCGTTGATGTTTCTCTGGACGCCTTCGTCGCCGACGACGAGATAGTCATTACCATCGATCAGTAGGCCGCGGCCTCTTTTCTCCTCCTGGTTCTTCTTGTTGTCAACGTTCACGTCGATGACCTTGCCGCCATGGAAGGTGGAGATGTCATCAAAGATGGTATGGCCGACGATGATGCGCTCGACCGTGTAACGCTTCAGAATCTTTTTCAGGTCCTTGCTCTTTATCGGATTGTACTTCTCGTCTGTCCTTACCAGCCCACGGTACCAGAGCGGCCCCTCGTTCCCGTACAGGAATCCGGTCAGCGGAGAAAGCGCTTTCCGCTCGCTCTTGCTCATGAAGAGAGCCTTGCTTATTTCCTCATTGACCTGAGAGACAGACAGATCCTCGTCATAGAACATTCTGCCCAGCCCGGCATGAACGTACAGGTCAGATCCGATGATCTCGATCGTGTTGCGTGTCTCAAGCCAGCGTCCAAGCTCGGTGTCTGGACCGAAGAGCTGAGGATATCTCATCCCCAACTCCTCCGCCAGACTCTTGTACTTCTCCTTCGTGTAGCGAAGATCGTCCGCCAGAACCATCGTCTCATGGTTGCCCAGAAGGAACGAGACGCGTCCGCCGGCTTTCTCCGCCTCGTCTTCCAGCTTGTAGACCAGCCAGAAGATCTGGGTCGCGTCTTTGCCCCTGTCAAAAATGTCACCGATGATGACCAGATGATTCCCGCCGAAGCTCCAATGCAGGTTCTCGTCAATCACTCCGTTGCCGCGCAGCAGGCTGACGACGCAATCCATCCTGCCGTGAGGATCGGACATTACAAACACCTTTTCGGAGCGGGGAGCCTTCCACACGGGACGGCTGACGGGATGAAGCCTCACTTCGAACGGATAGTCCCCGTTATGATCCGTGACGCGGAAGCTGAAGTCCTCCGGCAAGGTCTCGTAGGTCCGGTCGATGACGTTCTTGTCCTTGTCCACACTTATGACCCTGGCGCTGCCGTCCGGACGATAGAGGATGTATGGCCCGTCTATTGACAGGGCTGCGTTCTCCTTCCGGCTTTCCTTCTTCTCTTCCGGCAGATAATTCGTGGCTGGTGTGCCGGAACTACTTATCAGGACGAGCGCCGACAAGGAAAGCAGCAGTCCTATGAATCTATTTATCACGTTCTTTTCCTTTTTCATGATGATGCGGTCGCCTTAGTTCAATGCTGTTCATATTCCGGATTCTGAACCATGTTCTCGTTGTATTCCATCTCGTGGATCGGTATCGGCAGCACAATCTTGTAGTAATTCCAGTCGAAAGACCGGGCTTCTTCGGGAACCTCGCTCAGGTAGTCCTTACGCTCGACCTTCCTGTTGTTCCTGATCAGGTCAAAGAAACGTTGTCCTTCTCCCCAGAACTCTATGCGGCGCTGCTCCAGTACCAGATCCAAGGTGATGGACTTGTCCGCCAGATCATCCAGATCCTCACCCGTACGTGCGTAGACCGGCTTTAGGTAAGCCCTTGCGTTCGTGATGTCATTGTTCTTCACGGCTGCCTCGGCGGCGTTCATATAAAGCTCCGAAAGGCGGAACACCGGAACATTGGCGTCCTCATAGCTCTTGTCTCCCTGAGCCGGATACTTCAGGCAATACGGCTTCTTGCTGCTTGCGGCCGACACCATCTGGCGACGTACATCCTTGGATTTTCCCTTCAGGTATTTCTTCCAATACTTGTCGGTCGCTATCATATTGTACTTTGTGCAGATGTAACCGATTGACGATTTGCCAGGGCTGTCCGTGGTAAGGTTCACAATCTCGAACAGCAGCTCGCTGTTGAAAGGCGTGGCCCATATTTTGGCATATTCTTCATTCGTCCACAATCTGTAGCCTTGCTTTTCGGCTCCTTTGATGGCTTCGGTGGCTACCTTGTAGGCCTCGTTGTCCTCTCCTTTGTAAAGGTAGACGCGGCCTCTGGTGAAAAGCTCCGCTCCCATGTTCCTTTCAAGTTCGGCTATGTTTTGGCTCACGGCTGGTTGGGTAACGCCAAGCGCCTTCGCCGCGATGGTGAAGCTGCCGTTTTCGGCCACGGCCATAAAGACCTTCAACTTGAAATCCTCTAACATAGTTATTTTGCTTTTCACCTTGCAAATATAACGTTTTTTGCCCCAATTTTTACCGATGCCGATATATTCAATAATTAATTATCGAAAATCGAATATTATATTTGGAATAACGAATATTTTGATGTAAGTTTGCTGTGTTGAAAATTGAATGATATGTCTATAATAGTCAATGTTGATGTGATGCTGGCGAAGAGAAAGATGTCTTCCGCAGCGCTTGCCGAGAAGGTCGGGATCACTCCGGCGAACCTTTCCATTCTGAAGACGGGGAAGGCCAAGGCCGTCAGATTCTCCACGTTGGAGGCGATCTGCAAGGCTCTGGACTGCCAGCCGGGGGATGTCCTTGAATATTCAGAAGAACAACAATAATCTAATAAGGATTCAGTTATGAAAAGATTTTTGATTCTGGTCTCCGCTTTCCTTCTGGGCGCGTCGGCGTTCGTAGCAAGCGCTCAGATGCAGCAGTTGCCGAATGACCCTGCGGTCAAGGTCGGCAAGCTGGAGAACGGTCTGACCTATTACATCAGACACAATGACAAGCCGGCGGGCAGGGCTGAGTTCTATCTCGCCACCAATGTCGGAGCCATTCAGGAGACCCCTGACCAGGACGGTCTCGCGCACTTCCTTGAGCACATGTGCTTCAATGGTACCAAGAACTTCCCGGAGAAGGGCATCCTTAACTGGCTTCAGAGCATCGGGGCTTCGTTCGGCGGCAACGTGAACGCTGCCACAGGTATCGATCAGACCACCTATATGCTCAATAATATTCCTTTGGTAAGGGAATCGGTGGTGGACACCTGCCTTTTGATCCTGCACGACTATTCGCATTTCGTGACGAACGATCCTGCCGAGATCGACAAGGAGCGTCCGGTGATCATCGAGGAGAGACGTTCCCGCAGGAACGCCGGCTGGAGGACCTTCGAGAAGTCTCTTCCTTACCTCTATGGCGACACAAAGTACGCCACCTGTACCCTGATCGGAAGCAAGGAGAACCTTGAGACATTCAAGCCTGAGAGCCTTGTGAACTTCTACAAGACGTGGTATCGTCCTGATATGCAGGCAGTCATCGTTGTGGGTGATGTTGACGTGGATGCAGTCGAGGGAAAGATCAAGTCGATATTCGCTGACATTCCGGCCGCCGTCAACCCTAAGGCTAAGGAGAAGATTCAGTTCAAGGAGTTCACCGAGCCGCGTGTGGCTGTCATCACTGATCCTGAGACCACTTCATCGTCCGTTGAGATGGTTTGGGAAAGCGAGGCGAGGGACGAGGCTCTCAATTCCACTTCCGCTGGTCTTATGATGGATCTGATTGAGAGCGTTGTTCAGTCCGTAATGAGCGAGCGTTTTGATGACATCACCTCCAAGGCTGACGCGCCATACCTCTACGGTAGTTTCGGTTTCGGGAAACTTTGCGAGGTCATCGAAGGCGCTGATGCCAATGTCGCCTTGAAGGAAGACAACATTCTTGGCGGATTCAAGGCTTTCGTGACCGAACTTGAAAGAATGAAGAGATACGGCTTGACTGAAGCCGAGGTAGGCAGGGCCAAGGACAAGATCATCGCTGTTTATGAGAAGGCGGCCAACAGCGCCGAGACCAGAAAGAACAGCGAGTTCGTCAACCCTCTGATCAACAACTTCTTTGGTAACTATGCGTATATGGAGCCGGCCACCAAGCTTGAGTTGGTGAAGGCCATATTGGCTCAACTTAACGCACAGGTGATGAACCAGGTCCTTGCACAGGCTTTCACCGGAGAGAACAGTCTCGTAGTCATCTACAGCGGTCCTGAGAAGGAGGGCATCGCCACACCTACCGCAGAGCAGTTGCTTCAGGTGGTCGAGGATGTGAAGAAATCCGAGATCGAGGCACCGGCTGAGGAAAAGGCCAGTGAGCCGCTTATGGATCCTTCCTCATTGGTGGGCGCAAAGGTGAAGAAAACCAAAACGACACTCTATGGCGCGACAGAATGGACTCTTTCCAATGGCGTGAAGGTCGTTGTGCTGCCTACAGACTACAAGAAGGATCAGATCCTGTTCTCGCTCTACAAGAACGGTGGCGAAAGTCTTATCGCTACCGAGGATCTTCCTTCATTCGACGGCAGCATCTACAGTGTGTTCCAGAACGCTCAAGGTTTGTCAAAATTCAAGGGAACAGAACTTTCCAAGATGCTTTCCGGAAAGATGGTGAGTGTCAGTCCTTTCATAGATGATCTTTATAACGGAATCTCCGGAAACTCTTCCGTGAAGGATCTTGAGACAGCGTTCCAGCTTCTCTACCTTGAGTTTATGGAGCCTCGCTTCGATCAGGAAGAATTTGACAACGCCATCGCCCAGATCAAGGCCGTTCTTCCTAATCTTGTGAACACACCTAACTTCGCTTTCCAGAAGAGATTCAACAAGGTTCTCTACAACGACAACCCAAGAAATGAGGTGCTTTCTATGGAGAAACTTGAGAAGGTCAACCTCCAGACCATCGAGAAGAACTATCGCAGGCTCTTCGCCGATGCTGCCGGTGCCACAATGGTGATTGTCGGTGATGTCAGTCTTGACACTCTCAAACCTTTGGTAGAGAAATATATCGGATCTCTTCCAAAGGGCAAGAAAGCCGCCAAGTGGGCTGATGTGCAGCCGCAGCTTGTCAAGGGCAAGGTCGTGGATGTCTTCGACCAGAAGATGGAGACTCCGCTGACAACCGTCCTTCAGGTCTATAGCGACTACCGTCCGTTCACCGTTAAGGAGCAGACTCTTGCCAGCGCTGTCAGCTACATCCTCGACCAGATCTACACCGACACTCTCCGTGAGGACGAAGGCGGTACTTATGGTGCGTCCACCGTGGCTAATGCCCGCAAGGATCCTAACGGGAGGTATCTTCTTCAGGTTTACTTCAACTGCAAGCCAGCCCTTGCCGAGAAGCTCAGGGCTCTGGCTCAGGACGGTTTCAGGAAACTCGCCGAGGAAGGCCCGACCGATGAGCAATTTACAAGGACAGTCGAGCATTTCAAGAAGAATGTCCCTGAGAGCCGGATCAACAACTCCTACTGGCTGTCAGACCTGCTCCGCTACTTCCGCGGCGGCTACGACTACGACAAGGAGTGGGAGGCCGCCATAGGTGGCCTGACCAAGGAGTCCATCCGTGACACCGCCGCCAGACTCTACAACTCCGGCAACTTCGTCGAGGTTGTGATGATGCCAGGCGAGACCACCGAAGCCGAGTAATGAATATATTCCCGGACATTCCGTCCGGATTAACGACAAAGAGGACGACTTAATCAGTCGCCCTCTTTGTCGTTAATAAAATATTCAAATCCTAATTTTACCTCAAGGCCTCAATCTGTTCAGAAGACAGCCCCGTGGCAATCTTGATCTGATCAGTGGGTAAGCCCAAAGACAACAATGACTTTGCGACCTCCGCCTTGCCTTGTTCGGAACCTTCCTTAAAGCCTTTGCGGTAACCTTGCTGCTCGGCACTCTTGATGTACGGGCGCATTTCTTTTTCTGTCATCATATCACTGAAATAGTTGTCAATCTCCTTGTCGTCAAGGCCGCTGACGCGCATCGCTCTTTCCAATTTATTGAACACGGCATCTTTTTCAGACCTCGATTTGGCAAATATAGTGAAATTTCTGAATATCCTGCACCATCCTGCGATGGGACTGTCATATTCATCATTGTATCGCATAACTCTTGGCAATTCAAGAAGAAAGAACGACATTTGGCCACCAAAAGGCTCTCCGGTTTCGATTTCCTGAGTACGATAATGATAGAGGATCTTGTCATCAGGGGAATTCGGATGCTCGTCCTCGTAATTCATAATGCAGATAACCTTGACCGGAGCCAGAACATAGTCTTCATCTCCACGTTTGATCTGCCTTGTCACAAGTCTTGATCCATAGAAGAACAGCCGGTCGCGTCTTGGATGCCGACCTTTGTTGTCTCGGAGTTCTCCATAGTTGAAGTAGTTTTTAATGATGTCAAATTGGTTCGGGATCTGTTCCCGAATCCAGCGCAATATCGGCATAGTGAACGTAAAAAACGAAAAGAAACATATACGAATCATAAGAAACGTAAATTTTTTCGGTAAATACCCCCCTAAGTAACATTCAAAAAATAACCTGCATCATCTTAAGGAATCTTTTCGGTCTAGATCTCTTTTCTCATCAGTCATGTGCCACCGGCACACTCCTTCTTCAAAAAAAGATCTATCCTCGAAAATCTTCTCTTAATCTGAAGCAACTTATTATTTTCATGTTCCTAAAAAACGCCCCTACGACAATTTTGCGAACGTTTGCAAAACCGCCATAGGGGCTTGTGATAGTTTTATTATGTGTTACAACTCCTTTAGGAAGCGGGCCATAGCGCTGAGGAAGTCGTTTCTATATTCCTGAATAGGGTCGTTGCAGTACTTGGCGTTGCGGAAGCCGTAGCCGTGGCCGCCGCCAGGGAAGGCGTGCATCTCGCAAGGGACACCGTTCTTCACGAGGGCGTTGAAATAGCGGACCTCGTTCTCCGGCGGAACACCATAGTCGTTGGAACTGAATATGATGAATGTCTTCGGCGTGTCCGCGCTGACCTGCTTGTCCAATGAATATCTTTCCTTGAGGGCCTCGAATTTCTTCTTGCCGGTATCCCAGCTTTCGAAATCCTTACCTTTCCTGTTGTACCAGCCTTTCTCCGTTCCTATGAGGTTGTTGAAACTGCCTTCGTGACCGACTCCAGGCTCGGAGGAGATCACCGGATAGACAAGGATTGAGAAGTCCGGCCTGGTCTCTGCATCGATATACTGCGTGGATGCAGTGGCCGCGAGATGTCCACCGGCTGAGAATCCCATCACACCGATCTGCTTCACGCCCCACTCCGGAGCGTAGTGGCGGCAATAACGGAACACGTTCTGCACATCGTTCAGCGGCACGTTCCAGTGGCCGTATGGCAGACGGTACTTGAGCACGGCTGCACTGATGCCCTGACTGTTAAGCCATTCCGCGGCGTATTGTCCCTCGTGCACGTAAGCTGTGAACCAATAGGCTCCGCCTGGGCAGATGATGACCATCTTGCCGTTCGGATTCTTTGCCAGATAAAGTTCGAACCTCGCGCTGTCACCGGTGAATTTCAGATTCATATCCTTGGTCAGTTCCTCCGACTTAGTGCAGCCGTTGGACTCTCCAGGGCCGAGTGTTATGCCCTCGATTCCCTTATCAACATTCTGTCCTTCCGGGTACAGATAGACAACCTTGTCCGGCTTGCGTGTGAACTGCTCTCTGGCGACTTTAGGCAACTCCTTCTTGCCGTTCACGCTTTCAAGCTGCTGGCCGAGCCATCTTTCCAGAGCCGCTGAGAACTCAGGCCTGCACGATCCCAGATTGTCCTTGCAGACCTTTGGGTCAAGGCCGATGCTCAGATCAGTGAATCCCCAGCCGTGACCTCCTTTCGGATAAATATGAAGCTCAGCAGGAACCTTGTTCCTGACGAGAGCCTGATAGAATTTCACGGAACTTACAACCGGTACGGTCTTGTCGTAGGTGCTGACGCCGATGAAAGTCGGGGGAGTGGTAGGGGTGACATCACGATAGGTGGTGTACATTCTCTTCAGCCCGTCATATTCATTCAAGCCATTGTACCATTGGCCGAAAGGTTTGTCCTCCCTGTCGGTCCACGACGCTTCGCCGCCGAGAAGATTGTCAACCGATCCTTTGTGTGTGGCATTCTCGTCCATCAGGATAACAGGGTAGAGGAGTACCGCGAAGTCCGGCCTTGTCGTGGAGTCAACGTACATAGTCTCGGCAGTGCTGGCGAGATGTCCTCCAGCCGAGAATCCCATCACACCGATCTGCTTTATTCCCCAGTCCTCTGAATGATGCCTGCAATAACGGAATGCGTTCTGCACATCCTGAAGCGGAACCTGACGATGCCCGCCAGGAAGGCGATATTTCAATACGGCGCAGGCGATACCTCTGTCATTCAGCCATTTCGCGGCGTATGATCCCTCGTTCCAAGTGGAAATGCCGGCGTACCCACCGCCTGGACAAGCGATGACCATCTGTCCGTTCGGTTTTTCAGGCAAGAATATGTCAATACGCGCGCTGTCCGTCACATTGGAGACGAATCCCCAGCCGCCGGCCACCTCCGCTCCTTCCAGACCGTTTGAGACTAGCGGCCCTTGGGTCACAGCCACACCGTTCTCGACTATCCCTTGGTCCACTCCCTGTCCCTTAGGATAAAGGTACACGGTCTTTGTGGGAGCATATTCAATGCCCGGCGTGTTCTTGGCCTTCAGTTTTTCCTCGACAGGGGAAGTCCTTGCCAACGGATTGACATTCACCGTCGTCCCGTCAAGGACCAGCTGGCTTTTCTTCGCCTTTCTCTGCGCCGAAGCATCCGTCCCTGCGCAGACAACCGCCGCCACCATAGCGGCCAGAAGAAATGTTCTTTTCATATTATCTGTCTTTAGTGTCCTTTTTATGAATATGTCTGCAAATATAACGAAAAGGAGCGGCTTTTTATGGCCGCTCCTTGAAAGATAACTATTTGATTAGTGGTGTTCACTCGGCGTTTTCCCTGAACTCAAGCAAATCTCCAGGCTGACATTCCAATGCCTTGCAGAGCGCGTCGAGTGTGCTGAATCGGACACCCTTGGCCTTTCCGGTCTTCAGAATCGACAGGTTGACCGCCGAAAGCCCGATCTTGTCAGCCAGTTCGGTGGAAGTCATCTTCCGCCGAGCCAGCATCACATCGACATTTACTACTATTGGCATAATGATTATTCTTCAGCGGTTTCTTCCTGAGGCTGCTCCTCCGGCTTGGTCTCCTTGCCTTTAAGATATTCGGGCAGATTCATTCCGGCCATATTGAACAAATCCTGAAGCGGAGGTACTGAGCCCATCAGACCGGAAATGAAATTCGCGGTCGATGTCTTGCCGTTCTTGCCGTCTCCGTTGCCGTCCCATACGGTCACCTTGTCGATCTTTATGCCCTTGACAGCCTCGACCTGAGTCTTGACGAGTTCAGGCAGTTTGTCCGCGATAAGCATAAGCACAGCCTTCTGAGGATCGCCGGCAGCGGCCTTGACCATCTCGTTGAAACCGTCGGCCTGCTTTGAGAGGATCTCAAGGGTACCACGGGCCTGAGCGTCCATCTTTGCGAATATCGCGTCAGCCTCTCCCTTGGCCAGCCTGCGGACCTTCTCGGCCTCGGCCTCAGCCTCGATGATGAGCTTCTCCTTGTCGATCTGGGCAGGAACGACGATGTTGGCCTGCTGGGTAGCCCTCTCCCTCTCGGCACGGGCAAGCTCGGCGTCACGCTCGCTCTGGTAGGCCTCCTGGAGGGCCTTCGCTGCCTGAACCTTCTCGGCTGCGACCGCTATACGCGCGGCCTCGGCCTCCTTCTCGCGGCGCTGGGCGTCAGAGTTTGCGATGTCGATCTTGGAAGTGTTCTCTCCCTGCACGGCGAGGGCGTTTGCCGCGGCAGTCTTGATACGGGTATCTCTCTGGGTCTCAGCGATTCTGATGTCCTTGTCCCTGTCGGCCTCGGCCTTACCGATCTCACCGTAGCGGTTCTGCTCGGCCACGCTCTTCTTGGCGTCGTTGATGGCCTTGGCGGCGGCTTCCTTACCGAGAGCCTCGATGTAGCCGGACTCGTCACGGATGTCGGTCACGTTCACGTTGATGAGCTTGAGGCCGATCTTTCGGAGCTCAGCCTCCACGTTCTGGCTGACGGCGACGAGGAATTTGTCACGGTCAGAGTTGATCTCCTCGATGTCCATCGTGGCGATCACCAGACGAAGCTGTCCGAAAAGGATGTCGGTCGCGATGTTCTGGATGTTGTCGATGGAGAGTCCGAGAAGCCTCTCGGCTGCGTTAGTCATACTGTCCGGCTCGGTGGAGATACCAACCGTGAACCGGCAAGGCACATCCACACGGATGTTCTGCTTGGAAAGCGCGTTGGTAAGGTTGCACTCGATCGAGATCGGCTTGAGGTCAAGGAACGCATAGTCCTGGAACACAGGCCAGACGAACGCCGCACCACCGTGGATGCATCGCGCGGATGAGATTGATCCGCTCTTGTTCTTGCCTGTCTTACCGTAGATGACCATAACCTTGTCGGAAGGGCAGCGGCGGTAGCGCTTGAGAATCGCCGAAAAAGTCACGAATATGACTGCGACGACGATGAGGATCAGTGATAGTTCCATATTCAAAATCTTTAATGGGTTTATAATATTCCTTTAATATATTCGGTCAGGTTAGAAATGGCTTCGGTTGGTTAGATGATGGTCGGAGTCAGCTCCTCAACCAGTAGGGTGTAGTCATTGATGACTTCGGTGACCTTGATGGCCTTGCCGGTCGGGATTGTCTCCCCGTCTGTGACTGCGTCATATTCCCTGACGGCGTTGTTGATGGTGATCTGGACCTTGCCTTCGCCCTTGCGCTCGCCCGGAATCGTGAGGTAAACCTTCCCCTCGCAACCGACAGCGGACTTATGCACATCGATATTCCCCGTCTGCTGCATTCCGCTGAGCCATTTGAATATCCACATAACAACCGTGACCAGAAGTATGCCGACAATTACGGAGACGATGATCAGCAACGCGTTGGACTGAATCTTCTCGTGCATCAGCACCGCCGTCCATCCGAATCCCATGCAGAAGTTGACCAGGTTGCGGAACGTCAGCAAATTCATCGAAGGATCCGCGTCGAACGATCCGTCCGAAGTGTCGAGATCGAAATCAGCGTCGTGGTCTCCCAGTCCGAGGAATGTCATAACAGTCTGAATGACGAAAATCAGCGATGCCGAGAGCGTGATGGCCCAAAGGACCTGCATTGCCGTACTAAGTGATGTCCACCAGGTAATCATATCTATTAGTTTTTAGTTAGGCGGCCGGATTCCTTTCCGCACCGCTTCTTTTGCAAATATATTAATAAATTTATGAAAAACAATAATCTTTTCAAAAAATACATAAATATTTTATGAATATGCCAGCTCGCCGTCACCGCACCTCGCCGCATAAGGGAACCAGCTGCGGAGCGAAGGGGGGAATGCTGGCGGACGGGCCACGGATTTTGTACGAAAATCAATGAATATTGTATGAAATGAAGGTCTCTCTTATTTCGTACATCATTCCAGTTGTTTCATAAAACTGATTTTGAAACCGGTATTATATTCCGGAACTTTGCATCGTTGAAAATATCGGATATGTTATGAAAACAAAAAAGATACACCATTATATGAACAAAACTATTCACGTGTCGGCCATCGTGCTGGCGATTCTCATCCTGACCGTGGGCTGCCAAGGGAAGAAGGGCGGCTCACGGGCTGAGGATGAAGGTTCAAACACAGTCCTTGCTGACAGCACCATTCAAAAGTATTCCGGAAAGGCCACGGTTACCGGAAGTGAATATTTGGACAAACTCAGTGAAATCTGCCGTTATTCTGTTGATTCGCTCGATGGCGGTGGATGCAGCCTTGGTTTAGACATTCTGGAGAGCAGGTTCGCCGATGAGATATTCCTTGATTTGGATGAGGATGTCCGGAAGGATGATTTTGCCCTTTCGGTCAAGGATTGGTTCGACAGGACGGCGTTCCTCTATTACTGCTCTTCGCTTTATGAGCTTCGCGTGCGATATGACCGTAATAACTATTCCTTTGACACCACGGCTGTGGAAACGCCGGGCTCGACAATGTTGACTGGAGAGATGAGACCGTCAATGAGCGTGTTGCAGAAGGTGTTCCCTGACAAACGTGTCAGAGATGCGGCTTCAGCGCTTTTGAATATGCTGTACAAGACCCCTGATTTCAATGATGTGAGCAAGCATTTAGGTGAATTGGTGGATGCTTATAAATCAGCCGCTTTCGCTTCCGGGATGCCAATAGATACGGCCAAGATCGGCAAAGCTTTCGCGAATGAGGATGCTTACTATGACAAGTCGGCGTTTGTTCCGGACATAAAGCGTTTCCGTGACGCAAGAGCCTATTTTGACAGTGCTGCCGTTCAGATCAAAGATCCTGTCGGAGAGATAGAGGCGCGGATGAAAGCCCCGATGGATTTCGACACCAAGTGTGTCTATGCGATAGAACTTTCGCACGTACAGCCGGTAGATTGCGTGGACACCCTCGGGGCTCTCATAGAGTCAAGAATATATTCCCGCTACCTCCTTGAGGTCTGGGAGAATTGGCGTGCAGAAGCCCAGTTCGGGTGGTTCGGCTGCTCGAATGATTCCGAAATTCCCAACGCCTATTATTTGAAAATCAGGAATATCTGTGCAAATACGATGATCCGTCATATTCAGAAACATCCGGAAGACAACGATGCGTATCTGCGCCTCTTCCGTTTGCTTTATTGCGAACCGATCCATCGTGGCAGACCTATGGGCAATGAACTCATCACCATATTGTATCAATTAAGACACGGCTAAGTTCTAAGCCCTCGGTTCACATAAGTCCGTGCGTGGAACGTCCTTTCTTGCGCACCGCAGTACGGTCGCGACCTGTCTTGTGCGTGGAACCGCATTGTTGACGCACGGCGCAACTTGATTTATCCATCCTGTGCGTGGAAGGTCGGCGCATATTCACGGGATGGCTTTGCAGGGCATAGTCTCTTAGAATCCGTAATCAGGGTAATTCGTTCCGTAACAAGCGTAACCTGAAATCCGGCGGAAAGGGCTAACTTTGCACCGTCATAAAAACAATTAGGAAAATGAGACCGTACATTATCTCTCATATGATGGAATCCGTTGACGGACGCATTGACTGCGCGATGACGGAGCAGATAGATCCGAGTGATTCATATTACGAGGCATTGGACAAACTTGAATGCCCTTCGCAACTTATGGGAAGGGTGACAATGCAGATGCATTACGCTGATCCGGAGCCTTTTGTCACCGCCGACAAGACCCCGATAGGGAAGAAGGCTGTCAATGTGGCGACCCATTTCGAAGGCTACACCATAGCAGTTGACACGCACGGAAGCCTCGCGTGGTCATATTCAGAATGCGATGGTCGCCCGCTGCTTGTCATCACCAGCGAGTCTTGCCCTAAGGAATATCTTGACAATCTCACCTCGAAGGGCATTTCGTGGATAGCCGTAGGCGGCGAACATATTGATTTGAAGGAAGCTATGAATATCCTTGCTGGCGAGTTCGGCGTGAAACGCCTTGCCGTCACCGGTGGCGGACACATCAACGGAGCGTTCCTTGCCGCCGGTCTGATTGACGAGGTGAGCGTGATGATCGGCCCAGGCATAGACGGACGAAAAAGAATGACATCAGTCTTCGACGGCATAGATGATCCGGAACGTCCCGCTACCTTGCTGATCCTTGAAAGCGTCGAGAGGGTCGGTGAAGGCACGGTATGGCTGAGGTACAAGGTGAGGTAGTTCGTAAATGCTCTTGAAATGAGAAAGGAAGTGATGTTTCTGACGGGTGCCGTCCGTTGGGGCGAACGCGGTGCCACCGCCTCCTACTTCTACGGCCCTCTCAAGCCGAACCGGTAAGGTTAAGCCGCCATACATTTTTGAATATATTATGCTGTCGGAACATTATGCTCTAGCGGCATAATTATTTGGGGCTATGCACTTTGCGTTCGCTCCTAATTCCTTCAGTAACACATTCGGCCTCTTTTGCTCCCCAATAGTGCAGGATGCACTCTTGGGAAACGTTTTCCCCGCTTTTCGTCTTCCGAAGGACTGGAAGATGTGAGACTCGTTATGATATTCATTGATATTTGATTATGCACTTTAGGTTTGCTCATAGTGATGACCCACTTATATGACTTTGTTATGTATAGTCTAAAGCGCATAATTCCGATTATTTTTTGCATAGAGACAATCCCCGATACTTTCTCAAGATCTCGTCTTTTACGCTCATCTTCCTATATTCCATCTTCCTGCATTTTTTTCACTTGTTCGAGTTCCTTTTTGTGGAGGAATGCTTTCGGATTGCGGATATTGAAATAGTATTGAGCGATCATCATATTCAATGAATATAAATAAGCACCCTGACCAGCCATTCTGTCTTCCCATACTCTACGGACAAATCTCATAGGAAAAAGTTCAAAGAGCAGTTTGATGTCATCCATATCCAAATGGATGAATGTCTTCTCAATTAGGTCTCCGTCGGAGATCGTTTCTTCCGTGACATCTGAATATGACAAGAATGTCTTGTTGTCCAATAATTTGGTACAAAGCGATTTACGGATAGATTCGATGTGCCTATGGATGCGCTCGTCATCCTGCATTCGCACAAGAGTCCCTTGTTTGAGATTGAATAACGATTCTAACCTCAGTGCCTGTTGCAAAGTCAGTTCTCGCTTTCCTGAAATGATGTAACTGATTATCTGTCGTGATAGCCCAGTTTGTCTGGCCACGTCAGATTGTGAAAACCGTCTCTCCTCAGAAAGTTTTGATATGTATTGTCCCGTTGTCATGTTTGTCAACAAATATGTTGACAAATATTGAGATTTCCAAATAATGATAATTAAATTGAAACTCATTTTTTTCTAGACAGTTGTAATGTTGCTGGATTTTATTTGTAATTTAGCCCGAAACGATTTAGTGTTGAATGGATATGCTTTACCATTATACTTCTTTAGGAGCATTTAAGAGCATCCTTCGTGATGCAAGAACTCGGTCTCAGATATGTTTCTGGGCGACAAGGTATGATTGTTTTGCTGATAAGGAGGAGCTTAAATTAGGAATCGATACGATAAAGAGGTTGTTACCTCAAGTGGAAAAAGATCTTCAACCTGATAGGCGAATTGCGGCCAAGTTTGATTGGAGCATTATAGAAGGGAATACAAATCTTCCTTTCCCATATATTGTATCATTTACTTCACGTCCCAATAATGAATATATGTGGAATGAGTATGCGAAAAACAATGGCGTGGTATTGGAAATAGATGATACTCAGCCAGAACAGATTCCAGATGTGCCTTTATTAAGACTTGCGTCGTGTATATATGTAGATGAAGAGTCTGATGTAAAAATAGTTGAGATGATTCGCCAAGAATATACAAACATGGGTTATGGCCTTCTTAGTGGTCCTCATAAAGAGTTTGCTTTGGGTGTATTGTCGCAGCTTCCTCATGTTTTTGTAAACCTTATAGCTATGGCAATGCTCTCATTTGTGGCTCCGCGAATCAAAGGCGCTAAAGACTATTGTCAGGAAGAGGAAACTCGTGCTATTATCTCATTACCCAAGCCTGCGTACAATTCTCTAGTAGGTGATTATAAAGATGCTATCATAAAGACAGGATTATTTCCATCGAACATTTTTACAATAATCGAAAATGAATGTTCACGTTATAGGAGCGATGGCCGCATCGTATATTATAGGGAACTACATTTACCTGTTAAACTATTGAAGGGTGTATTTGTGAGGAGATCAGAGTCTAAGAAAGCGGTAGAATCTCTTTTGAAAGAAATGGGACTATTGATTCCTGTGACTCAGATTTGATTTATTCCTATTACATAGTTAATGTGAAGCTCTGCCATATGACATATTAAATTCTGTTTGTTTGTCTAATTGAGGAACCATACTATGGAAAAGTGGCAGAACAATTTGTTGCGTTGTTATAGCCTTGGCGTTTGACCTTGGATTATTCAAAGATTGTCTGATTATTTGAAGATTACTATTTTTCTTGCGTATGAAAGATCTTTTTGATAACTTGCAGTGTTTATCCATAAGGTTTTATTGACTCATTTCGAATTTCAAAACAACTTCTAAAGATTATGAAAAAAATATTATGCTGCATCGGGATGTTCATTATTACATTTGTAGGATTCGCACAAGATTATGGTGATTATTCATTGCCGCACACAACAGATGTAAGTGTTTTACAACAATACATTGGCCAAAGAGTCAAGGTATTTAAGTATAATGGTTATGCAAGTATTTTTGGTCGAGATGGTCATGATGAATACATCTTTGAAAATGAACAGAATGGTTCAGTTGATAAGACCTACACTATTCAAAAGGTAAAAGTTGGTTCACAGATTGTATTATATCTTGTAGATGGCTCTGGCATTAAGATTAAAGCCAAGATCAATGCAAATGGCGAGCATAACTATGAGGGCATGCAATCATGCAGGAGTTTTTTCTTAGTTGATAAGTTTGAACAAGATATGGCTTCATTAAAAGGCATAAGAATTAAGAATGAAGATAATGAAGATGTTGCAGTTATTGATGGATGTGAGATGATACCCACAAAGGGGAGTTATCCTGTTATGAATTATGTGATTAAGTCAAATCTCAATGGCGAGACTTTTACCTGTTTGCCATGTGATGTAAATAACTATTGCAAGAAAATAGGTACAATCTTAACACATCCAAAGGTGAAGGCTTCATACCAAATAGTCGGAATAAAAGTTGAACTTCCAACAGATTCATACGAGACGAAGAAAGAGTTTTACTATGTTAAAAATACAGAGTCTGGTGTTGTTAAGATTTGCCCTATTAATCAACCTGACGAAGCATTTGCAACAGATCTTAGTGGTCAATACATCTCTGTATTGACGAAGGTAGAAAAACCTTCAAATCCTGCTATCAGATATGGAAAAACAACTGTTGTTGAACAAGAAAATCTCAAGTATAGTTATGTAGATAATATTATTGATATTCTTATCTTTGGATCAAGTGAACGTTTTGACTTTATATTGAAAAATGTTTCCGACAATTCTATCAAGATCATTTGGAACGAAGCCGTATTTGTTAACTTTGATGGTAGTACCTCGAAAATCATGCACGTTGGAACCAAGTATTCTCAAAGAGAAGGTGATCAGCCTGCAACTACAATTATTAAGGGGGCTAAAATTGAGGATTTAGCAGCACCAAATTGCAATGTCCGGTATAGTGATGTTTTGAAAGAATGGGTTACGGATAGTATGTATCCAAGTAAACCAGCCTTGTCTCCTGGTGATTTGCGTTTAATGCTTCCAATTCAAGTCAAGGATGTTATCAATGAATACATCTTTGTATTTGAGGTTCAGTATATTTACGACTATCCTGAGAGATTGAATCTTTTCTAATATTAGCATTATTTTAGGGTAAGTATTCGACAACTGATAGTCGTGCTTTATCGGATGCTTACTAGCCTGCTTCCGTTGAACTACAACGAGCAGATCAGGGGTATATTCGGAGACCGTCAGGCGGACATTCGTTACAGGGCGATGGGAGTCAATGCCGGAATGGAGCGGTTGGTGAAGATGATGAAGATCGGAACGTTGTCAAGCACACTAGCGAATCAGTTATGAGTTACGGAGTCAGCATCCCGAAGTTGAACGATGATATTCCCAATGAGGACTCGTTCTGCAAGTCTGACAATCTGATCGCAGTGTCGGACGGGGCGGGCGGGTGCGGCCTGTTCGCGAGAGAGTGGTCGAAATATCTGATCCGGCATATTCCTAAAAAGCGGGTGATCACTTGTTTCGCAGAGTTTGACAAGTGGGTTGATGGCATTTGGGAGGCTTTCTACAATGAATATTCTGAGTTTTTCAATTTAATATTATTGCTGTCCGCTAAAAGTTAGCGAGCAACGAGATATCCATCCGCAG
>ENA-UOJC01000155-UOJC01000155.1-human-gut-metagenome-genome-assembly--contig:-C104-NODE-155-length-122072-cov-11.817583_pt1 | contig 122072 bp, 125 predicted proteins | sample MGYA00242339_ERZ723886 | MGnify/ENA metagenome assembly ERZ723886 | reverse complement strand
CTTGCAACTTTGCAGATAATACATCCACCTTGCCAAAAGCACTGTGTAAATTACTATCACTAGTGAACCCCAGAGAACCGCTTACTTCTTTTCCACTTTTCAGTGCAGCTACATTTTTATATATAAAATCATTTAGTTCTGCTGATTTACTAATGGCTTTTGCGACACTACTATTTTCATGAAATACTATTGCCGGAACATCGTCTTTCTTAAATTGAGTTTTTACTTTTTCTTTAATTTGTTCTTTATATTGTGGGAAGTCCTTAACAATCTCTCCAATATTATTATAAAATTTTCCATTACGATTGATATACTCATCTGCTTGTTTTTTCCATAAATTTAGTGAAGCAATATTCCAAAAGTTAACAGCATCATTTTGGTTTTGCCTTCTAGCAACTGTGTTAATTCCTAAATCAAGCAAACTTTTATTTAAATTACCTACAGAAATATTTTCTATTGCTGATGAATAATCATCAATAGTTGTTCTCAAATTTGGTTGATAATCATTATAAGTAATACCGCCTTCTAACAGTGTTGGCTGTTCAATACCGGCGGCAGCACCGGTAGAAGTTCCACTATGCTCATAATTATTACTACCAACCCCATCGGGCTTGGAACGATAGTGGGCTCTTACCTCCGTTCCGTCATCTCTCGTATAAGAGTGAACATACACGACATCAGAATTTCCCGCCAAATTTGCACGTCTTGGAATTCCCAAATTTGCCAGTTGATAATCTATTGCTTTTTCATTGTCTAAAAATTCTCGATTTGTCATTTCTCCGATGTCTTCTGCTGTGTAGATTTTGTTGTCGTTAGTGATTGCATTAATAAAATTTCTTAAACTTGCCATGTATATTTCTCCTTTGCTTTAGTGTAAATCTATATTTATCAATATGCGTTGAATTATATTTAGTATATCATTGCTTTGTTTATTTGTCAACTCTGTTGATTTATTAGTTTGTCTTTGATATTATTCTTTTGAGGTAAATTATGGATAAACATACACAACTTATTAAATTCGGTACTGTCCTCAAACAAAGACGTATGGCTTTGAAATTAAGTTTAAGAGCGTTGGAAAAACTTTCAAGCGTCAGTGCCGCTTTAATAACTAAACTTGAAAACGGTAAAATGGCTAATTTCCCAAAAGCTATTACCATTAAACAACTTAGTGATGCCTTAAAATTCAATGATGAATTGTTTGTGCTGGCAGATATTTTGTTTGAAAATAAAGAACAAAATATCCCGAACAAAACATTCGAAGACGAATTAAGAGAACTGCTTGCAACTAAAACAACGCTTAATTCTGATAATATTACACAAGTTATTTATTTTATTTCAGGATTGGAAAAACTACAAAAAATGGAAAATTTATAATATCTTTCCGGCTAAACATGTCAAACTTGTGATTCTTTATCTCAAGCTCCTTGACACACGACACCCTGATACACGACAAGATAAAAGCTATTAATTAGTTTTATTGAGGCTTTTGAAACGTAATTAATTAGCCTGTAGTGCCTAATGTGTTTAAGTTTTAGCGATTTAATACGAATTGACTGAAATTACTCAAACGGGTCATTTTCTACTCTTTTTGTCCTTAAAAAGTCATATATTAATCTGAACAAACCGCTAAAATTCAAATATATTCTATATTATAGCTATGGCAAATAAAGGACAAAAAAGTCCCATACGAAAAGACCAATTTCAAGTCGGAATATATCCGGAAGTGTTTAGCACATTTGAATAGCAGTAAATTTTCTAATAAAAACACATTACAAAACAGCAACCATTCCCTCTGAAAATTATCAATTTCAGTCAAGTTTTAACTCTTTTTATTTTAAATAAAATATGATATAATATTGCAAAAACGAAGAGAAAATTATGAGAGATAAACCGAGATATTCAAGAGTTTCAGACATATTGGATCTGGCAATTTTTATGGAATCAAAAATTCAGGGAGTTACCATATCAGAAATTGCCGAAAGATACAATGTTTCAAGAAGAACAGCTGAAAGAATGCGCGACAGTCTGACCTGTATTTTCCCGCAAATTGATGAAATTGAAGTTGAAGACAATCAGAAACACTGGGGATTTATTGATTATTCAATAAAAAATTTAATTTCTTTTTTGCCTGAAGAAATTGCAAATCTTGAACAGCTGCAAAATATTACGGTCAATAGTCAATTATCGGAAGAACTTAGCAAAACTATTGAAAAAATAAAAGTTTTAAACAGAAAAAATATAAATAATTTGCAGAACAAAATTGAAATGATTTTGCAAACGGAAGGTTTGGCTGTCCGACAGCTTCCGCAATACAAAATAGAACCCGATGTTTTTGAAAAATTAAGAAAAGCTATTAACAATAATAAAATATTAAAAGGAACTTATCACAACAGAGAAAGATTTCTTGAGCCTCTCGGTGTAATTTACGGAGAAAAAATCTATCTGATTGCAAGAGAAAAAGCAAAGGGGGATGGAATTTACAACTATTTGCTGCACAAGTTTGAAAATCTTGAAATTACTGATAAAAGTTACGAAAGAGGTAATTTTGATTTACAGGAATATGCAAATAAATCTTTCGGAGTTTTTCAGGGAGAAATTTATGATGTGAAACTTAAATTCTCTCCTGAAGTTGCAGATGATGCAGAACAATATAATTTTCACCCCACACAAAAAATGAAAAAAGATGAAAACGAGAATCTTATTGTAAATTTCAAGGCAAGCGGCGATAGAGAAATTATATGGCATGTTTTCAAATGGGGTAAATATTGTGAAATTTTAGCGCCTAAAAAATTAAGAGAAGTTTATAAAAACTATCTCAAAGAGAATTTAGAAAAATATTAAATTTATATGTCCGAATTTGACATTCTTATAAAGTATTATTGTAAAAAAAACAGGAAAATTGTATGACTGAAATTATTGCAAAACCTATTATTAAGCCATATCTTAAACAGCAGGAAGCCATAGATACACTCAACGGTTCAATAATGCTTCTTGCAGGCCCGGGAACCGGTAAAACGTTTACAATCATTCACAGAATTGAAAATATGCTCTCTCATGGCATCAATCCTTCATCAATTTTGTGTTTGACATTTTCTGATGCTGCAGCAAGGGAAATGAAACAGCGTTTGATAGACAAAATGGGTGTTCTTGCCTCTTCCGTTGATATTTACACCTATCACTCGTTTTGTAATGATGTTATACGACAGTATCCGCAGCAGTTTTCGCTTAATGCAGGTGGCAGACTGATTACTGAAACCGAAAAAATAAAATTGATGAAAGATTGTATTGATGAAGTAAATCCTGAATATTTTGCCCCGAACCGCGCCGACAAATATTATTATGCAAAAGATTTTACAGGACATATTGAAAAACTTAAAAGCACAAGAATATCTAAAGAAGATTACTATAAAAAAATTGAAACAAATCCGACACTTATACCAAGGATAAAAGAATTGGAAGCTGAAATTTATGAACGGGAATCAAGAGGCGAAACCCGCAATAAAGGACGCTATGATGAAATAGAAAAAATTAAAACAAACATTGAAAAATCAAAAGAACTATGGGCTTTATATGAACTGTATTCACAAAAAATGCGCTCACTAAGTCTTATAGATTTTTCGGATATGATAAACTTTGTCCTGACCGCATTTGAAGAAGATTACACGTTCTTAAAGGAAGTATCAAACAAATATAAATATTTTCTTGTAGACGAATACAGGATACGAACGATTTACAAAACAAGATAATTTTTAACCTTCTTGACGGAAATGATTACAAAAATATTCTTGTTGTCGGAGATGATGACCAGATTATATTCGGATTTCAGGGGGCAAATTCTGATAATATTGAAAACTTCTTAATCAAATATCAAGAAACAAAAGTCATCTGCCTTAACGAAAATAACCGCTCTACCCAATCAATTCTTGATTTTAGCTACAGAGTCATTCAGCAGGATAAATCAAGGCTTGAAAACAATGAAAATTTTAAATCAAAAAACATTTCAAAAAAATTGACAGCAAAATCAGAAAAAATAATAAAAAAAGATAAAAAAGTCAAAAGATTACAATTCGGCGATACTTTACAGGAATTTAATTACATAGCTGACGACATTGAAAAACTTATCAAATCAGAAAATTGTCCGGAAGAATTATCCAAAATTGCAATTATTTGCAAAAAACGACAGGAATTACAAACTTTTGCCGAACTTTTAAAAGCAAAAAATATTCCATTTCAGATTGATGAGGGCAAAAGTATTTTCACGATTAAATCTTCAATAGTTGTTTATTTTTATTTGAAAGCCTTAAATAATTACCTTCTATCAAGTGATAAACTATTCGGATTGATTTTATCAGAACCTTTTAAGATTGATTTAGAGGATTATAATAAAATTTTGTATGAAAAAAGACTGTTTAAAAAAGATAAGCCTAATGATTTTATTTCGCTTATGAAAACGCTGAACGGATGGAAAAATCCTGAAAAAATCAAGAATTTCTTAGACACATTTTTTTATCTTCAGGAATATTCAACGGCAAATGACTTGCGCAATACAGTTATAGAACTTTTGAACCGCACAGGGATTCTGGAATATTACTATAAAACCGAAAGCAACAGAAGTGAAAATCTGCTGGGTATTAAAAAAATATTATCTGAAGCCGCTGATTTTTCAAATATTAATGCGGCAACAGGTCTTGGAGATTTTGTAGAATATCTTGATGAATGTCTGCAAAACAATATTGATATATGCCTTGATAAAGATACTTTTATACAAAATGCTGTACAGCTTACAACATATCACAGTTCAAAAGGAAGAGAATTTGAATACGTTTATCTGCCTGATTTAATTTCCAAAAACTGGGAAAACTTTAGGATGCCGGGGGAATATAAATTAATCACAGAGCCTGTGTATGAGCCGCATGAAGAACAGCTAAGAAAAGACAGCGAACTGATAAAATTGCTTTTTGTCGGGATAACAAGAGCAAAACACGGACTTTGTCTTTCTTTTGCGGATATGAGCGACAACAACCCCCAGCAGATAACAAAATACCTTGCGGATTTCACTGACTATGACTTTGACGCTCAACAATTTTCTTATAACAATGAAGACTCTACAAAAGAATTTGTAAGAAGCATTTCTCGTGAGGCTTATGATAACCGAAAAGCGTTCAAGACTGAAATTGAAGAACGGGTAAAACATATCATACTTTCACCGAGCCGATTGAATGATTATCTTGATTGCCCGAGAAAGTTTTTCTACCTGAAAGTGCTTGGAATAGATGTTGAAGAAGCGAACTGGGATTCTGCAAATTACGGCTCTATTATACATAAACTGCTTGAAAATGCAGTCAGAATTGCAAAACAAACCGGAAAATATCCCGAGATTGAAAAAATAGAGCAGGAGTTTCAAACAAGTCTGGACAATTCAAAATTTACAACACCTGCTCAGAAAGAAAAATTTGAAAAAGCAGGCTTGAATGTAATAAAAAATTATTATCCTTATTTTTCATCCATTCCACCGGAAAGAATTGCTGAAGTTGAATATACATTTGACGGAGTTAAATTAGACACTTATACCCTGACCGGCAAAATTGACAGGATAGAAAAGAATTCCGACGGGACTTATGAATTATACGATTACAAAACAGGGCAGCCGGTAAGTGAAAAACAGGTTGCCGCAGGCGGAAATAAGAAAAATTATTATAATCAATTGTGTTTTTATAAATATGCCTTTGAAAAAGCAACAGGGAAAAAAGTTTTAAAAACAGGATTGATTTATGTTGAAGAACACCGCAAAAATGTTTACAAAGAATTGACAGAAGACGATATGAATTATATTGAAAATCTCATAAAATCGACATATGAAAAAATAAATGCCCTTCAATTCGACCCGATAAAAGAGGATTTAAACGGGGTATGCAAGGGCTGTCCGTATAAGCATTTATGCAGACTTAATTTGATATAGAAATTAAAAATGATAGAACCCTGTGGGGACGTAATTACCACCGGCATTATATCCGTATTGAATTCTCCTGCCTCCGACTGAAGTCGGAACATAACTTCCCTGTGCGTTATATCCGTACTGAATTCTGCTGCCGCCAACTGAAGTCGGAACATAGTTTCCCTGTGCGTTATATCCGTATTGAATTCTATTACCTCCAATTGCTGTCGGGACATAATCTCCATTGGCATTGTAACCATACTGTACCCGTTGTCCTCCAATTGATGTTGGGACATAATCTCCATTAGCGTTATAACCGTACTGTACACGCCGACCGTTTATTGATGTCGGGACGTAATCTCCGTTTGCATTATAGCCGTATTGAATAGAACCTGCAAAAACAGGTAATCCCACAAAGAAAAAACTTAACAAAAATAACATTTTAAATATTTTCATAATACCAATTCCTTATTTAATAAGAAGTATAAAAGACCGCTATGTCAAAAACGGTCATAATGAAATTAATAGTAATAACCCTATAATTTTCAATATGTTCTAAAACAATTGTAACAATTTTGTCATACTAACTGCAAATTAATTAAGTCTAAATTTATTTAGCCGTAAATATAAATATTCATTAAAAATATTAAAAAGTGTTAGTAATGTAAAAGGAGAGATAATGGACACATTTCTTATTTGGTTAACAATTTGTGTTATTGCATATCTGTGTAACAGTGGAAAAAGTTCAGAAAAAACAACATCCAAAAATTTCAAATATACTAAAACTACAAATAAGCAGAACCGCCCAAAAGATTTTCAGGTCATTGAAAATAAAAAAACTATTATCCATAAGGATAAATGGTGGGCAATCAAACAAGAGGTATATAAAAAATATGGACACAAATGTTCCAAATGCGGAAGTTGTAATAATATAGATGTTCACCATAAAATTCCTTTATCAAAAGGCGGAACTAATAATATTCAAAATCTGATACCTTTATGTCACGAATGCCATGAAAAAATTCACGGGTATAAATTTGGAAATGAAAAACAAGCTTCTATGGAAAATTATGGAGAAAATATATCTTCAAAAAACAAAAATACAAAAGAGTATAAAATAAATTATGCAATTGAACATGGTTATAAACTGGAAATAGAGTATATTACTCAACATTATCCCTTTGAAAACGAAGTAAATATAAGAATAATAAAACCTCAAGATATTAAATTGGGTTATGAAATGATGAAAGATAACGACTTTATAAAAAATGCTAAAAATCCAAATGAACAGGATTTAGTATTTATAGTTGCTTTTTGTGAATTAAGAAGAGCAATAAGATATTTTCGTCTTGATAGAATAAAAATATTAAAAGTCATTAAATAACATTTATTCTTAAATTCTATTAAAAGTGTAAATATACAAATTTTACAATATAACCATTTTTGTCGTATTTATATTTTAGAATGTAAATGTTGATTTAAGGATTTACACTAAAATATAAGGAGTACATCAATGGAACAAGAGTATGCAGCATTTATTGAAACCTCTGATATCTCGTTTGAAGATGTCGGAGGCATGGCGGATTTAAAAGAAGAAATCAAATTAAATATTATTTATCCTTTTAAAAATCCGGAATTATTTATCCAGTACGGCAAAAAAGCCGGCGGCGGCATTTTGTTATACGGTCCTCCAGGATGCGGCAAAACTTACATCGCAAAAGCAACCGCAAACGAATGCAACGCAACCTTTTTTAATATATCAATTGCGGATATTCTGGATATGCATGTTGGAGTTTCCGAACAAAAATTACGTGAAGTATTCAGGGTTGCCAGAAGAAAAGCTCCGTCCGTGATTTTTATTGATGAAATAGACGCACTCGGTAATGATAGAATGAAAACCGGAGAGAATGTTTATGCCAGAACTCTGGTTAATCAGTTTTTGAATGAACTTGACGGACTAGGCTCTGACAACACATCAATCATGGTTTTAGGTGCAACAAATGTACCATGGTTTGTCGATACAGCACTCAAACGACCGGGAAGATTTGACAAAACAATTTTTGTGCCTCCGCCGGAAACGAGTGCACGTGCAAAGATTTTCGAATTATTATTAAGTGGAAAACCAGTTGAAACCCTTGATTACAATCTGTTAGCAGCGAAAACAAGCAGATTCTCAGCAGCTGATATTAAAGCTATTTGCAACGCTGCAATTGATATAAAAATCAGAGAGGCTATGAAAACAGGACAAAAAAGATTGATAAGCACGCAAGATTTATTGCAAGCAATTCAAAAGATTAACCCCTCAACTGCAGAATGGCTTTATACTGCTGAAAATTATGTTAAGTATAGTAATCAAAGCGGTATGTACGATGCTGTATTAGATTATTTGAATAAGAAAGAAAACAAATAAAATGTCAAATTTATATGGAATACTTAAGAAATCTCAGACCGCAATTTCGTTGAAAAAATATCAACTTGCAATAAAATTATCACAAGACGTACTTTCAATTGATCCTAATAATGCTTTGGCATACTATAATTTAGCTTTAGCTTATTTATATCTCAAAAATTACGATAAAGCAGAGGAGTTTATCAAATCAGCCCTCTCTTTTGAACCGAATTTGGAAAACAGTCTGGGTGTGTATTCTGTTATACTGTTTAAAAAAGAGCAGTACCAGGCTGCATTGGAAAAGGCTGATGAAACATTAAAAATTAATCCTCATAACGAAACCGCAATATACTTTAAAGCTTGCATTTTTAATGAATTGAAAAAATATAAAGAAGCAGAGTGGTATATTAAGAAAGCTCTGGAGCTTTCACCGAATTCAAATTCCTATCATTTAAAATTGGCTGAAATTTATTCTGATACAAATCGAAAAAATCTTGCAGAACAGGAATATTTGGAAGCTCTAAAACAAGAACCTAATGATTCCATTTCCTTAAATAACTATGGTATGCATATTTTAGCCAAAAACTGGGGAGATAAAAAAGGATTAAAACTTCTTAGAGCATCATTAAGAAGTAATCCGGATGACAAAACGGTGATAGATAACTATGAGGCATACTACACTTACCAGAACTTTTTTTTCATTTGCATGAAAGCATATAAAGAAATATGTGAAATACTATTACCAAAGAAAGATGTTTTTTCTGTAATTATAATATCGTTGTTGATATATCTTTTAGATCCTCAAGTATGTATTAGAATTTATACCATTATTTTACCATTTTTAGTATTATATATTATTGCTTTTATTTACACTAAAAAACATTTCTATCAAAGCCCGGAATAACAAAGATGTTATCGCTATTTCTGCACATTTTGCACACAAAATAATTTTGTCCGCCATAATACTCCTAACGTTAACCTGTATGCATACAGGTTAACGTAAACCTAATTATATAATCAAGATTTATAAAATAACTGTTACAAATTATTTTTATTTTATTTTTGTGCTAAAATGTAAACTATGGGTTTACTTAATGAAACAAATTTAAAATCATTGATAGAAAAAGTTCCGCATAATGCTTTGGTGACAACAAAGTGGCTTGAAGAGCAAGGTTTTTCCAGACAATTATTATCTAAATATACAAAAAATAATTGGCTTAAAAAACTAACAAATGGTGTTTTTGTTAAAATTGGTGATGAACCAAGCATTAACGGAGCTATTTATGCCTTGCAAGAACAATTGAAATCAAGTATTCATATTGGCGGAATCACAGCTCTTGATGAATATTATAAAAAAATGCATAATATTCCATTTAAGCGTAAACAACAGCTTTTCGGATATAGAGGTGAAAAACTACCAAAATGGTTTAAAACTTTATATGGCCAGAATACCGAGCTAAACAGAACAACTTTTTTACCAAAAAATATTGGATTCAAAGAACAATCTTATGGTAATTTTTCAATAAAAATACCAACTTTAGAACGTTCTATTTTGGAAATGCTTTACTTAGTACCGGAAAAAATAACGTTGAACGAAGCTTATCAAATTATAGAAACCATAACAACAGTAAAACCAAAAGAGTTTGAAATATTATTAGAAGAGTGTTCTTCTGTAAAAGTTAAACGACTATTTTTATACATGGCAGAAGAAGTTAATTTCAATTGGTTTAAAAGACTAAATTTAACAAAAATAAACTTAGGTAAAGGGGTTCGTGAAATCACAAAAGGCGGGAAGCATAATAAAAAATACAATATTATAATTGGAGATATAGAAGAAATTTAATGGATGAAAAATATCTAAATCAAGTAAATTTAGTTGTTAATGCCTTGCAGTATGTTTCAAAAGAAAATTGTTTTGCCTTGAAAGGTGGAACTGCTATAAATCTGTTTTATAATAATCTTCCAAGACTTTCGATTGATATTGATTTGACATATTTGGGATTTGAAACAAGAGATGATGCTTGCAAAAATATAAACTTAGCATTGGAAAGAATTTCAAAGAATTTAAAAAATGTTGGATATAATGCTGTAATACAAGGGAATAACATTGAAAAGAAAATAATCTGCTCAAACGAAGAAGCATCTATAAAGATTGAACCAAATTATATAATTCGTGGCTATGTTAATAAACCTGAAATTATGACAACTTGTGAGGTGGTTGAAGATCAATTCGGGTTTGCCGAGATTCAGGTAATTTCAAAACCTGAATTATACGGTGGAAAAATTTGTGCAGCATTGGATAGGCAACATCCGAGAGATTTGTTCGATATAAATGAATATTTCATAAAAAATGATTTTGATTATGAGTTAACAAAAGGTTTTATAGCAATGTTATTAAGTCATGATAAACCTTTACACGAGACTCTTAAGCCAAACATAAAAGATCAAACAGAAATTTTTAAACAACAATTTATTGGTATGACAGATAGTAATTTTACATACCAAAATCATATTAAAACCTTAACCATGCTTATAAAATCAGTTAAAAATAATATCTATCAATATAAAGATTTGCTATTAGATTTTGTGTCTTTAAAAGTTAATCTTGAAGATTTTAATATTCCAAACCTGGATAAATTACCAGCTGTTAAATGGAAAATATATAATTTGAAAAAACTACAATCATCCAATCTACAAAAATTCAAAGAACAATATATACTGTTAAATGAATATTTCAAAAGTTAATTAAAATTACAAAACATTAAGTCAGCAAACATATAATTTGTTAATCCAAGTTCCTGTTTTATTTTATAAAAATCCTTTCTAATTTTGCGTTTTAAAGACTTGTGTTCTTGTTCATTGCCTGTTAAAATTGTGTTCAAAGGCTGTTTTAAGGTAATCAAATTTTGAATAATGGGAGTTAGATAAGGATATTTTGTGTTTGTAATCTTGAAAAGCCGCGCTAATTGTTCCGGAGTTAGAATTTGTATTTGCCTTTTGGGAATATATGCAATCCTTTTCACTTCAAAACAACAGGTCTTATCAATATAACCTGCATTTTGAGAATATTTTATTATTTGATTTAACAGACACAAAATATTCTTAATCCTCCGTTCAGATACTTTATTCCCCTGCAAATACTCTTTGAATTTTTGAATATCATGTATTGATACATCTTTCAATCTAACTTGCTTAAAATACGGAATAATCTGTGCATAAACAAATGTTTTGTAAGACTGAAAAGATGATTCCGTCAAAATCTTCTTTTTAATATCCAAAAACATTTTACATGCCACAATTACATTAATATCCGAATTCTTGCTTTGGATATTTTTATCAATGATTGTGAATTTGTCTTCTGTTGTTATTATTTCAATATATTCAAACTTATCTCCGCAAGATTTTATATTTTTTGATTTCTGCAAAAATTTTTCAACCATATTGGGAGCAATATTACAAAGCATCACAATATCTTCAATAGTAAATGTTTTGAGTCTTTTGGCTATTTTTAGAATTTTATCCGTCATATGAAAACCTCTCGAATTATGTTCTCGTCAATCAATTTTATCCCGTTTACTTGAGCTATATTTTCTAATGTGTTAATCATTTCAACAATCTTTCTAAAACTTTTTGCTTTTTGATGAATAACGCTTATTACTTCTTTTGTCATTTCAACTTCAGAGATTTCTTCTATAATTTGCTTAATATCAGAGTACTCAAATTCGGTAAAATTATAGATTTCAGAAATTCTATCAAATAAATGCGTATGCTTTTTTAACTTGTGTTTAGCTAAACTCATTCCAACCAGAACAATTGGAATTCCTGTCTCATCGTGCAAGTCTCTCAACGTTTCTATTGTCTTAAAGTCACTTAAAAGATAATCAACTTCATCTACTATAATCATTTTAGGCTTATTTTTCAGCACATTTACACATTGCCTGAAAATATCAGCAGTAAAAAATCTTGGAATTTCATCAAGTTCTTTTGCAAGTTCTTCCAAAAACCATTTTGTAGTTATTCTATTAGTTGCTCTGATATAAATTGAATCAAATTGAAAAGATAAATACAAAGCTGTTTTTGTTTTGCCTAATCCGGCATTCCCATAAACCAAGCCTATTTTTGTAATATTATCCGGTTTATTTTTCAAGCTATGTATTAGATTAATAAATCCTTTGACATTTTTAGTCTTTACAAAAACTGGTTTCATATTCTTCGAACTCCTTAGATTCTTTATATGCGGTAAGCCAAATCCTGTCGTCATTACAAGTACAGCCGTGCTCCATCAGGTATTCATATCTTTCTCTGCTAGTTTTAAATAATGGCTTTACTGCAGGGTTATACTTTTCCGGCTTCTCTTTTTGAATTTTAATTTTGGGAACAATCTGTGATGGTAAAATCGTGTCTTCAATTTTATCCATCTCACATTCAAGAATTTCCAAATCTTCAATATTCAAAAACTCCTTACAAGCCTTTATTGTTTTATTTTTGAGTTGTTTTTGCTTTTGAATTTTCTGTTTGTAATCTTCTATATCCTTAATGTCACCAGTATAATGAGCAAGCGGATGAGTAAGTGTAATCCTGTCTGCTTTGCATAAAAATTTACCTGTGATTGTGTAGACATTAATATAACTCAAATCAAACAGGCTGTATTTTATTATTACTTTCTGCCTTAAACCATAAAGAGCATCGTTATAATAATCCGATTTCAAAAATCTTATGCCTTGACTTGTGATAGTTTTTACCTCTTGTGCCAGCATTAAATCGTCCAACTCTCTTGGATTAATTTGCTGCCGTTCAATACTATCAAGCATTTCCTGAATCGTTTTTGATTTATCATTTGGGCAAGGCAAAGAATTTTTATACAAAAGCCAACTATTTATCATTTGAATTGTTTGTTGAATTGTAGGGATAAATTCTTTATGAATTGCACAATGGAATTTTTCATTTCTGCGTAATCTTGCCGGTTTATTTTCTATATTTGTTCCGATATAACTGGGCAACAACTTTTCAAAACTTTCCTGCATTTCTAGAAAGAATCTTTCAATTACTTTTGCTCTTGCATTATATGGGTTTGCAAAAACTGTTGTTATTCCAAGTTTTTCATAAATTCCTTTTAAACCAATTTCATTAAAATTTGCACTACCTAGGAAATATTTACCCCTGAAGGCTCTGCCATTGTCTAAATAAACAAATTTTGGTATTTTACCTAAATTTAAAATTGCATTGCGAAGTGCAGAAGCAATATTTTGAGTATTCTCTTCAAGCATAATTTCATAACCTACTAATGCAGTTGATTTCCAATCTAGAAAACCGATTAAAGTTGCTCGACAAGGTTTGCCCGTAAAAGGATTAACTACTTGAAAATTTAATCGTTTTCCATCAGCTACTAAAACTTCACCGACTTCGATTTTTGAAATATCTCTTTTTATATGCGGAATAACTTGTTCTTTTAAAGCTTTTTCACCTTCTCTTAAAAGCGTCCATCTGTCAAAATAATTTGATTTATACCAGTTCGCAAACCTTCTGAATGTTGGTGCGGCAGGGATATATCCTCTATTATGTGTTTTTAGGACATATTGAGTAAGTGAGATTGCTTTTCCTATACTGAATTTATTAGGATGAAGTAAAAATTTTAGAAATATTTGTTTTTCATATTCATCAAGTTTAGTTCTTGAATAATTCTCATAATGATAACCCGGAATTAAAAGCTCATAATTTTTACTGTTACCTAAAACTCTTTTCCATCTTTGAAGGGTGCCTATTGAGACTTTTCCAATTTTTGCGTAAATTTCGGGGTAAAGAGTATTAGCATTGTAAACATTTAAAAAATCAGCGTCAAATTGGTTCTTTCGTGCCTGTTGTTTTCTCTGTTCTTTCCATAAATTAACCAAATCAAACCTTGCAAGGGCAATTATTTTTGCTTTATTCTGTTTGTGAAAATCAGCTATAATCGGTAATTGTTTTATTGGGGGGATTAAGACAAGTTTAGAATAATATTTTTCTTGCAACTCTGGCTCAATACTTGATAACAAAATCTCAAAACTCTTCCCGCCTTTGACTGTGATTTCTCTTGTTATATATTTACCCTTTGATAGTCTAATGGCACGGGTACTTACACCTTTGAGTTCCGCTAATTCTTTAATTGTAATGTATTTTTCATTATCCATGCCAACATTAATTGCTCTAAACTCGGAAGATTGGAACTGTTTCCGACTAACTTTGTATCATTAAGACACATAGTCGAAAATAACTCTGGACTTGATATTTCTGTAAAAAGAGTTAAAATGTGTGTACCTCAATGCTTACCCCAATTGATTTTAAGGAGTTTTTATGCTTAAAGAACTGAGAAAACAAATTGAACTACTTGAACAAAAAATGTCAAAAAGTCCAAATAATATGGAAAAAGGTGGAAGTCATTTTCTGTATCACAGAGAAAAAATGATACGTTTTAAATTATTGCAGAAAAAACTATCTCAAAAAATGCTTGCTAAAAGATTAAATCTGACCGAAAGCTATATTTCAAAACTTATTATCGGAGAACGTTACAACAAAGATTTTGAAAGGTATATTATTCATATTTTAGATGTTAATTATTGTTGTATTTAGAAAAATACCGTTACTTATAATTACAAAAATATATTGTTAATATTTTATTAAAAAGAGATTTTTCATCATTTTCATGCTAAACTTAGTTCGTATTGGAAGTGAAATATATGAATTCAATATGCCAAAGAGGGAAAAAATTTGTGGTGCAAATCTTGTAATAGGGAAACTGATAACAAAATCTGCGAAGTATGCGGGGAAGTAACATTTGAAGATATACCTATTGAAATATATTGGTGTCGTCATTGCAATGTGCCCATAATTAAACCGAGTAACAGCAATATAGAAACATGCCCGGAATGTGGGAATAAAATAAAATATTTTGCTGCTGATTTGAGACCTGTATTTCCTCAAGAACGCTTATTAATGGAAATTGTGAAGAAAACTCCATTAAAATATATAAATAGTTCAGTATGGTGTGCTAATAATCGTTATTATATTGATGGAGGCTCAATTTCTGTTTCATTTTCAAAATGCCTACAGTTGGATACAAATAGTATTATTAAAGAATTAGAAAAATATAGTGTCGATAATGAAAAAAATAAATTTTCTGAACACATACAAAAATTTGTAAGAATAAACAAAGAAAGACTTTCATACCTTAAGGATGAAGCATTTAATTTTATAAAAGATGCTGTAAAAGATTATCCTGCCGAAAATATAGTCATATCATTTTCTGGAGGGAAAGACTCGACGGTAGTAGCAGATCTTGTAGTTAGAGCATTGAGTAATCCTGGGCTTGTACATATTTTTGGCGATACAACACTAGAATTCCCTCTTACATATGAATATTTAAAACGTTTTAGAAAAGATAATCCCAAAATTATTTTAAAAGTTTCTAAAAATAAAGAACAGAAGTTTTATGACGTATGTGAAGATATAGGTCCACCATCAAGAGTTATGCGCTGGTGCTGTACTATGTTTAAAACTGGTCCTATTACTAGGATTTTGTCTAATCTTTATCGTGATAAAAAATTATTGACATTTTATGGCATAAGAAAGTGTGAATCAGTTAGTAGAAGCAAATACAATAGAATTGAAGATAATGCAGAATCGATAAAAATCAAAAAGCAGGTAGTTGCTTCACCTATATTTTATTGGAAAGACATTGATATTTGGCTCTATATGCTAGGAGAAAATATTGATTTTAATGATGCTTATAAACTCGGATACGATAGAGTTGGTTGTTGGTGTTGTCCTAACAATAACGATAGAGCCGCTTTCCTATCGAGAATATACATGCCGGAAGAATCAACTAAATGGAGAGAGTTTTTAGTCAATTTCGCTAAAAAAATTGGTAAACCTGATGCTGAAGTTTATGTTGATACAGGAAAGTGGAAAGCTCGTCAGGGTGGAAATGGCTTAAAAGCTGCCGAAGATGTAAAAATAAAATATACAAATTGCACTGCTGAAGAAAATGCAAAAATTTATCAATTAAATAAACCTATAACAGATGATTTTTATACACTTTTTACACCGTTTGGTAAAGTTTCGAAAGAACTCGGTAGAAAATTATTAAAAGAGGTATTAGTGCTTGACATTGCGACAAACATACCTATAATGTCATTGCAACCATTTCAGCAGCAAAATTATGAGTATGCAATAAAAGTAAAAACTATGAATGTTCAAAAACATGATGATTTACAAAGAATGATTGGATACCAAATTAGAAAATATAATAGTTGTAGAAAATGCTTAAAGTGTGAATCTGTATGTAATTTTGGAGCAATAACAGTTAACCAAAATACATATAGGATAGACACAAACAAATGTAGACATTGCAAAATGTGTGTAACAGCAAAATACCTTGATGCAGGTTGTTTAATGGCTGGATACCTAGTAACAAAAGCAAAAAAGCAGGAGAATATCTATGAAGTTCAGAGCACATGATACTTTTGCAATCAGAAAGGGCTGGTTGCATAAAGGAATGAAACATATAAAAGATAATCCAAGATTATTCGTTGACAAAAATATTAATCCTATGGATGAGCTTGGTATTGGGTCGAATATGGTCAAAGCCCTGCGTTATTGGTTACAGGTATTTGGTTTGACAGAAGAGACTGGTACTACTCAAAAATATCAGGAGTTTACTGAACTTGGACAATTAATATGGGATAACGATTTGTTTATGGAGGAAGATGGTACTTTCTGTATTCTTCATTACATGTTGGCTTCAAATAAGGAACAGGCGACAGCTTGGTATTATTTCTTCAACATTTACAATATGAATGAAATTACAAAAGAATCTTTTATATCAGATATTCAATCCTACATTAGTGTTGAAGAACCAGAAACACAGGTGTCAGAAAAATCACTAGGAGATGATTTTGATTGTATTATTAAAACTTATTTTAAATCAAATAGTAATGATTTTAACCCCGAAAGCAATATAGAATCACCTTTAACTGAATTAGGTCTTATAAAGTTACTGGATAAAAAGAATAAAATATACTCTAAAATGATGCCAAGTTTTGCGACAATTAATCCGCTTATAATCCTAGCAATAATAATTAGAGAAAATGAAAAAGAAAAATCAACTGATATAAAAATCTCTAAAATAGAAAAAGATCCTGGTAACATTGGTAAAATTTTTAATCTTGACAAAATCCAAGTTGCACAGTATTTAGATAATTTGCAGAACCAAGGATTAATAAAGGTCGTAAGATCTGCAGGACTTGATATTGTAAAATTACAAACAAAAATGTCTTTTATAGAGTGTATTAAAAAATATTATGAAAATTTAAGTATTTGAAGGGTGAAAAAATGGATTTAACAAAAAATATTAATATTATGCAAGATTTTCAATATGCAATAAACATTGCATACGATATAAACAGTGATGATAAAATAAAAAACTATATACCAACACCAAGTGCAATTGAAATTATAGAAGATATAATGTTAAGCACTTCAAATACTTCAAACGATCGTGCAAAAATATTTGTTGGAGCATATGGTAAAGGTAAATCCCATTTAGCATTGATAATTGCCTCATTATTATACAGAAAAGAACCGGAATTATTTTCAAATTTACTGTCATATATTTGCCAGAGTACACAAAATGCAAAAGGTGAATCTGAATTATGCACGTATACGAAAAATTACTTGAATAGTAAAAAGAAGATGTTACCCGTTATTATACAAGGTAGTAGTATGGGAATACGACAGGCATTAATGTCTGGATTAAGTACTGCATTGAAAAATGCCAATCTTGATCATGTAATGCCGGATACATATTTTAAATCTGCTATAACAACTATTTTGAACTGGCAAAAAAACTATAAAGATACATATAATCAATTCAAAAAGAATATTGATTGTAGTGTTAACAACTATATTACAGAATTAAAAAATTATAATATTGATTATTATGAAAATTTTAAAGAAATTTATCCTAGTCTTACCGCAGGAAGTGAATTTAATCCTATATCAAATATTGACGTTATTGAATTATATAATTCCGTCAATAAATCGCTTAAAAAAGAAGGTTATACCGGAATTTATGTTATTTATGATGAGTTTAGTAAATTCCTCGAAGGGAATCTAAATAAAACATCGGCAGCAGAAATAAAAACATTACAAGATTTTGCTGAAAATTGTTGCCGTACTAAAGAACAACAATTGCATATTTTGTTAATTTCTCATCAAAGCATTTTAAACTATGTTGATAAATTGCCTAAAAATAAAATTGATGCTTGGAAAGCTGTATCAAATAGATTTAAAACTCTTGAGTTTAATACTTCTTTATCACAGCAATTTGATTTAATGTCAAAAATCATATGCCAAGAACCTAACTGGTACAAAGATTACCTGAGAGATAACGAAAAACGTTTTAATAATATGTTAAAAAAATGGGAAGAGGCAAAAGCTTTCTCCAGTCTTGAATATCACGATATAGAAAAAATTGTTATTGGTTGTTATCCTTTACAAGCAATAACTACATTCCTGCTACCAAATATTTCAGAAAAAATTGCTCAAAATGAGAGAACAATATTTACATTCTTATCATCACGAAATCAGAAACATACACTTTATTCGTTTTTAAAGGATAATAATCAAGATTTTCCTATATTAACCCCTGATTACATATATGATTATTTTGAACCATTATTTAAAGCTGAAGATTATAAAAAAGACACACACAAATATTGGAAAAATGCTTATGCCGCATTAAATAAATTAAATAATAATGAACTGTTAGAGAAGAAGATTATTAAAACAATTGCTTTAATATATATATATGACCATTTTGAATTATTGTCTCCTACTGTAAATTTAATCTCTAATATTTTCGAAAACTCAGTATCAGATTTTCAAAAATTAAATCAAGCTTTTACAAATTTAAAAAATAAAGGAATAATAAGACAGATCGAAAATGGAAATTATTTGAGGATTACAGAGCATACAGATATTAATATAGAAGCAAAAATTAATGATACTATTGAAGAACGAAAAAATTTAGTAGAAATAAAAGATATTTTAAATGATTTCGTTGGAAATAAAGTGCTATATCCAAATGCATATAACGATAGTAATGAAGTTACCAGATTTTTTAACTTTAAATTCGTTAATCAAGAAGATTTAAATGGAATAACTGATTGGGAACAAGTACTAAAATCAGATGGAGCAGATGGTATTGTATTTGCTGTTATTCCTAAAATTAGCGAAGATAAAAAAATAGTATTCAAAGAAGCCTACAAAAATGTAAATAACAAAAGAATTATATTTATAGTTCCTAAGAAAAGAGATAATATTAACGAACAAATTATAAAGTATGATGCCATTAAATATTTAATTGATAATACCGATGACGAAATATTATCGGAAGAATTATCATATTCTTTGAATGCATTATCTGATGTCATTTCAGATTTTATAGATATATATTTAAGACCGGAATTAAATCAATCAAAATATTACAATAATGGACACGAAGAACTGATTAATCGTCGTTCAGTACTTTCTAAAAAATTATCAGAGATTTGTGAAGAGACATACAAAGATTATCCAATAATAAATAATGAAGTATTGAATAAGAATATTCTTTCAAGTCAAGCGATAAACAGCAGAAGTAAAGTTGTAGCAGGTATATTAGAAAATCATATAAAAGAAAATTTAGGTCTAATTGCAACAGGTCAAGATGTCAGCTTTATGAGAAGTACAATTAAGAACGAAGGGCTTTTAGTAGAAAAAGCCGGTCAATATTATATCAATACAGAAAATTTAAAGAACAAAAAATTACAAAATGTATTGAATTTAATAAAGAAATTTATAGTTAAATCTTCTGAAAAGCAGTTGTCATTTAAAGAATTATATGACATATTAACCGAACCTAATCATCATATTGGAATGAAAATGGGCTTAATTCCAATATATATTGCGTGTGTTTTACATCATTATAAAAAATACGCAGTAATACTTAAAAATGGAAAAGAAGTCGAGATTAATGCAAAATTATTAGATAGTATTAATGAAGAGCCATACAACTACAATATTGCATTAGAGGAATGGGATACAAAAAAAGAAAAATATATTGAAGATTTAAAAAATACATTTTCTGAATATGTGCATGAAGAAGAAGCAGAATATAATAACTTTGAATTCATTGTAAGAGCAATGCAGCGTTGGTTTTTTCAATTGCCGAAATATACAAAGGAAATGACTACAGAATATGTAGATAAAAATAAATCTAAAGCTCTTGACAAGAAAATTTTAAAATTCAAAAATTCTTTAAAGGCGCCTGAAATTAATGCCAGAGAATTTTTATTTGATAAATTGCCTGAAATATTCGGATATGAGACCTTTTCATTGAAAATAGAACAGGATATATTAGCAGCAAAAGAATATCTTGATAATATAAAAACTAATTTAATTAATACTTTAAGTAGTGAAATGAAAGAAATGTTTGCTACAAATAATTTGAATAAAAAAGCATCTTTGTCATCAGTATTAAAAGATTGGTCAGAACAATTTAGCGAAGATGTCTTAACACATGCATTTAGCAGTAGTGAAGAGCAAATGTTAGGATTGTGTTTAAAGCCGACAGCAGACACCAATAAATTCATTGAAATATTTGCTAGAACTTCAACCGGATTGAGAATAGATGATTGGGATCAAATAACAATTGAATCGTATAATATTTCATTAGAAAAATTCAAGAATAATATTGAAGCCTACAGCAATAAAATTGCTAAACAAGGCAAAAATAAAACAGAATTTTATAAAATAAGTTATATAGATGCCTCCGGACACGAAGAGTTTAAAACATTTGAGAAAAAGGAATACTCTTCACAAGCTAAATTACTATATAATGATGCTGAAGCAATGATGGAAGAGTATGGAGAATCTCTCTCTTCAGAAGAAAAGAGACAAGTGTTAGTAGATATAATAAATAAGGTTCTTGTATAATGTACTATTTTGATAATGCCGCAACTACATTTCCAAAACCTGAACAAGTCTATGATTTTATGGATACTTTTTACAGAAATTATGGAGTTAGTGTATCACGGGGACAATATAAAGAGGCATCTATTACTGCAAATATTGTAAGGGAAACAAGGGATTTGATACTTGATTTATACCACGCAAATGCAGATTATGAAACAGTGTTTACTCCTTCTTCAACCATTGCTATGAATACAATTTTATTTGGACAAAGCTGGAAAGAAAATGATGTTGCGTTTATTACAAGATTTGAACATAATGCTGTTTTAAGGACTTTAGAACAAATAAAAAAATGCCATAAGATTAAAATTAAATATATAGAACCGGATAAAAACTCTCTTGAATATGATTTAAACACTATTAAAACGCAATTTAACATAGATAAACCTAAACTTGTTATTATGAATCACGCAAGTAATTCATTTGGTTTTATATTTCCAATTGAGGAAATTTCAAAACTTGCACATGAAGTATCCGCAAAAACAGTTATAGATATGTCACAAACAGCCGGGTTGCTTGATACAACTATTGTAAACCACTTTGATTATGTAATTTTTGCTGGGCACAAAACTCTGTACGCACCAACAGGAATTGCCGGTTTCGTACTAAAAAAATCAGATAATCTTAAAACTTTTATTTTTGGAGGAACGGGAGTTGATTCTGCAAATATAAATATGCCCGCTAACATTCCTGACAGATTTGAAGCCGGTAGTCCTAATATAATGGCAATAGCAGGTCTAAATGCCTCTTTAAAATGGATAAATGAAATTGGTATAAAAGCAATTTATGAAAAAGAAAAAGAAAATTTTAATAAATTATTACAGATATTAAGCAAGTACAACAATATAAAAACTTTTGTTCATCCTAATTTTAAACAAGTTGGAATTATTGCGTCCATTTTTGACACATACCCAAGCGAGAATATAGGTATAGTGATGAGCGAACATGACATTGCAGTAAGAACGGGATTACATTGTGCACCTGATTCACACAGATTTATGGGAACTTATCCATCAGGAACAGTTCGTTTCAGTATAAATTACTTTACAAATGATGCTGATTTTAATCATTTAGAAAAGGTTCTTGAATACATAAACGAGAATTCCTGGTAGCATTAATAACCTTGCACAAGGCTATTATAAGTGATAGTATAGTAAAATCAAGGAAAGGTCTAGCATGGGATTTGAAGATATCATAAATGATATTAAATTTAAGTATAGAACACCGTGTAACGTAGTAAAGGAATTTTATAATCCTTTATTATCACGGGCAGTGACTTATGATAGAGCTGCCGGATATTTTTCTTCCTCTGTTTTAATTGAAATTTCAAGAGGTTTAACTCGTTTAATTAATAGAGGTGGAAAAGTTCGTATTATAACTTCTCCATATTTACAAGAAAAAGATATTCAAGCAATAAAAGAAGGTTATGACAAGCGTAAAATAATTACAGAAGTAATTATGCGTTCTTGGGAAGAACCTAAAACCCAAAAAGAAGAAGATCGTTTGAACTTTCTTGCTCATATGATTGAAGAAGGCTGTTTAGATATTAAAATTGCATATAAAGAACCAATAGGGGTAGGGCAATATCATGAAAAATTTGCCATTTTGACTGATGAAAATAATAATTCCATCGCATTTATTGGCTCTTTAAATGAAAGTCAGCAAGCAATTAGTCTTAATTTTGAAAATATTGTCACATTTAAATACAATGAAGAACCCAAGAAAGTTAAAGAATTTATTATTGATTTTGAAGAAACTTGGAATAACAAAACTTCAGAATTAGATGTTATTGATTTCCCAAAAGATGCTATTGATAAATTATATTCGTATAAAAAAGATTACTATAACAAAAATATTGATAGAGAGGACGATGAAATATCTCCTAATGTAAGTGAAAATTCTAATTCTAATTTGTATATTCCTAAAAATATTCCAACGATTCCTTGTAACGAAAATTTCAAAGATTTATTTGATTATCAGAAAGAAGCAATAAGTAATTGGGTTGAAGCTGGATACAGTGGAATATTTGATATGGCAACAGGAACTGGAAAAACCTACACAGGGTTAGGAGCTTTAACTAGACTTTATAATGATTTAGATGGAATACTTGGCGTAGTGATATGTTGCCCTTTTGTACATTTAGTTGAACAATGGGTTGAAGATATCAGAGCTTTTAATATAGAACCTATTATAGGTTATGGAACATCTTCTCAAAATTGGAAACGTCTTTTGTCTAATGCTATTGAACTGTATAAACAACCATATATAAAAGAAAAATTCTTTTGTTTTATATGTACTAATGATACGTTTACTTCAAAATTTGTACAGGATTTATTATCTGAAATAAATAGTAATCTTTTATTTATGGTAGATGAGGCGCATTATTTTGGAGCAAACAAATTATCTAAATTTTTACCAAGTAATTTTCAATACAGGCTTGCTTTATCGGCTACGCTTGAAAGACATGGGGACGATATAGGAACGAAAAAATTATTTGATTACTTTGGAGAAAAGAATATTGAATATGATATAGAAAGAGCTATCCGAGAAGATAAACTAACAAAATATCGCTATTATCCTCATGCAATAACATTAGATGCGGATGAAATGAGTGATTATATAAAGCTTACAAATGAATATAAAAGATATGTTTATCCTGGTATAAAAGAAATTCCCGATGCAGCCAAAATGATATTAATCAAAAGAGCAAGATTATTAGCATCAGCAAGAAATAAAATAACAAAACTAGAAGAACTTTTGCAAAAAGGGCAGAATGGACAAGGTTATATTGACAAAAATAATATTCTGGTTTATTGCGGGGATTCTATTGTTGAATGCGATGATCCTATTATTGTACAAAAATCAAATGAGGAAGGCGATAAACAAGTTGATATTGTAAGCCGTCTAATGGGCAAAAAATTAGGAATGGATGTCGCCCAATTTACTTCGAAACAAGACATTGAACGACGTAAACAAATAAAAGAAGGATTTATAAAAAATGAATATCAAGCAATTGTAGCAATAAAGTGTCTTGATGAAGGTTTTAATATTCCTTCAATAAAAACAGCTTTTATTCTTGCGAGCACGACAAATCCAAAACAATATATTCAAAGGCGAGGTAGAGTACTAAGAAAATTTCCAGGGAAAGAATATGCTGAAATCTATGACTTTGTTGTTGTTCCTAGGGATTTAAATTGTTTAGGAAATATTTCAGAGGAAGAATTGTCTATTGAACAAAGTTTAATAAAACATGAAATAGAAAGAGTTAAAGAATTTGCAAATATCTCTGAAAATTCTTCACAAGTTTATAATAAATTTATAACTCCATTAATCGATGCATATCATCTAAATGAAGTTGATATAAATGTTGAATGCGAATATGTTTAAAGGGAGAAAGAATGATGGAAGATAATATTGATATAACACAGACTGAAAATATTGAAATCCTTAACAGTATAATGCACCAAATTGTAGGTGCTGAAAAGGAAAATTTAAAGAAACCCGATAATACAAGAGCTACCGATAAGCAAATGGTAGAAAAAATTGTAAATATTGTAGAAAGGGAAATAAGATGATATTAAAATCTATAAAACTTAAAAATTTTAGACAATATATTGATGAACAAATAGAATTCTCTATTGATAAAGACAAAAATGTTACTCTTGTTCGAGGAGAAAACAACGCTGGAAAAACCACTCTTGCAAATGCATTAACATGGTGTTTCTTTGGAAAACTTGATAAAGAGACATCTAAAGGTCCATTAATAAACACTTTAGTATGGGAAAATGCAAAAGTTAATTCAATAGAACAAGTTCAAGTAGAAGTAATTCTACTATATTCAAATAGAGAATATAAAATCACAGCAACACAAGATTTTGTTATGATGCAAGGTATTTCAGCAAATTCAAAGAAAAGACCTCAACCGAAAAGGCAGATTGTCAGAAAAATCACATACAAAGATGAAGATGGGATAAAACAAGAGGTTCCACCTAATAATATAGTTGAAGCCATTCATAAAATTATTCCTGGAGCATTATCAGATTATTTCTTTATCAGAGGTGAACAAATGAAAATAATGGAAGAAAATACTGATAATGGAAGCAAGTTTAAAGAAGCTGTTAATAAAATTTTAGGGTTTGAAGCCTTATCGGAAACAATACCACATATCAATAGTGCAATAGCAGTTTTAAAGGCAAAAATTTCTAAAGATATTGATGAAAAAATGGGAGGCTTATCAAAAACAATAGAAACTAATACTTCACTTATTGATTCAAAACAAAAAACTATAGATGAATATAGAGAAGATATTAAAGAACATGAAAAAGAAATCAAAGACATGGAGGAAAGAATAAAAGAAGGTGAGCAAGGCGAACAGGATCAAAAGGATTTAATAAAAGCAGAAGCAGATAAAAAACACTATGAGAATCTTTTACGAAAAGAAATAGTAGCTTTCTTTTCTAATTTTTCAAATTATTTTGTTTCAAATTGCTATCAATCACAAATAGATCAAGTTTTAGAAAAATTGCAAGATGCCGAACTAACAGATTATGATATTCCAGATGTAACTAATAAAACAATTGAATGGTTATTAAATCATGGAGAATGTATCTGTGGACAAAAATTAGAAAAGGATAGTGAATTTTATAAAAAAGTAAAGTCGTGGCTTAATTATGTGCCGCCAGAACATTTAGGAAATGCTGTAGCATTGTTTACAAGTATAGCGAAAACAAGAAAAGAAAATGTTATTAAATTACAAGTTGAGTATGGCAACTTATGTAAAAATAGAAATGACTATGATTTAGAAATCGATAAATTTAAACGTCAAATAAAGATACTTAAGTCAAAACTAGAGTCTTACGAATCTACTGCAGAGTATCAAAGAAGGAAGGAAAGAGCTGAGAAAGGCAAAAGAGAAAAAGAAAACACAATATTGAAATATGAAAGAGAAATTAAAGATTTGAAAGATGAAAGACGAGATGCACAAGTCGAGTACGAAAAATTAGCAGGAAAAGATAAAATAAATGCTATTATTTTAAGAAGACAACGCGTACTTGAAAGGATAAATAAACATTTACAAAAAATTAATATGATAGAAAGGCAAAAAAGGAATGAATTATTAAAACAACGTGTAAATGATTTCTTTGCTACAGTATTTTCAAGTGCATATAATATTGATATATCCCCGGATTATAAGGTTAAAATGGTTGATAATGATGGAGAAGTTGTCGGTACTGGTGGTGCACAAGGTGTTACTTTAGTTCTTGCATTCATTGTTTCACTTTTAAGACTAGCACATGATATACATCAAGAAGAGTTAATTAAAAAAGGTGAAACTGTATTAAGTGCGGAGCCTTATCCATTAGTTTTAGACGCTCCTTTTTCTAATTTTGATGAAGGGAAAATGTTAGAAGCTGCTCCTAAGATCGCTAATTTGACAGGGCAAGTAATTATATTTTCAAAAGATCCGGAATGTAGAATTATTATGGATGGAGATATAAAACACAAAATTGGTAAATTTTATGAATTAAAACCTAATGAACTAGTAAATGAAGAAGATAAAGATAGAAAATGTAGTACACATATAGAAGGAGGTAATGGTGTTATTTAGAACATATAATTTTTACGGAAAACACGCAAATTATATGGAGGCTTTAGTTACTCCTATAACCGAAACATTACCACCTTTCTTTAAAAGAAATATTGACGTAATGTTTGCAGCTTCAGTAGTTGGTTTTAAATTTAATAAAAGAGCAGATATTGATAGATCAACCGAAGCCATTAAAAAAACAATAAATGTCGAACAAATATATAATGAAGAGGAACTTGTAAAGTTCTTATATAGATTAATTTTGTTATCAGATGATTCTATTGAGCCTGATTTAGAAAAAAGGATTAAAATGGCATTTTCAAGCGATGTAAATGCTAATAAGAAAAATTCAAAAGAAGATAATGATTCTGAAACATATTCTAATGATTATGAAAAATTATTTTATCAATATATATTGGGTGGAATTGAATATTTATATGAAAATTTAATTGGGAATGCTAAAGATCCTATTTCTAATATGGGAAATATAATTAATGAAATTTCCTCTACAGTTGATTTAATAGATTCTTCTGTCCCTGATATTACGTTAGAAGACTTAAAATAAGGTTATGCAAATGTAATTGACGCAAGATTTTTTTAATAAATAAGAGGAACCATTGCAAGATGTTATTAATACTATATTAGACAAAAATATACATGTGCCCCAATTGTTGATGAAAGGGGTATTCTAAGTAGAATTTTTTCTTCACAAACATTAATGCTTTATTGTAAAGATAATAAAAATGAATTTTCTACAAAAAAATAATGTTGGTAAATTATATAGAATATCAATTTGTATCTAGATTTAATGATGAATTTTATATCAAAGATCTCTTTAAGTAATCATATTTATCAAAAAAATGACTTGAGGCTGTTTTTGTTACAGAACACGAGCAACAGAATGAAAAAATTATTGGCATAATAACTAATTGGGATATATAGGTAAACCGTAATAAAATTTTACTTTCTATTTATTTTGAGTGATGAATACTATACATTAAAGAATGTAATTTTTGAACACCTATAAAATAGCTTTTAAATGGCATTTAAATGCTGTTTAAATTTTTGTTAATTTTTTTAAAACTTCCGACTAAATATGTCAAACTTGCAATACTTTCTCTCAAAATCTATAATGTAATATATTCATTGCCTGTTACAATAGTGTTCAAAGGCTGTTTTTATAGTTCAGGAGGCTCGGACTCCTGACCTGATATTAATTTGTCATTCATAATTTAACTCTATTTTACCAGCATATCAAGTGTTTTAAATAGCTTTTGTATCTTTTCAACACAATTATTATCCTAAATAAGTTTTTATTCTAATTTGCCTTGAATTTTCCATAAACCAAATAACGTTATATAAAACATACATACCCCACCAAGTGTAATTATCTCATAACCCAAAAGAGATATCCATTCAAAACGGTATTCTATCATATCATGCAATGCAAAACATAACATTATAATTGTATCATAGCCAAAAGACAATAACAGTGAATATTTTCTACGTATGGAGTTTGTTTTCAATTCCTCCAGCACTTTAATCAATTCTGAATTAGGGAAAAATTTTTCAAATGTAACAAATAATAGGTACAAAAGAAAAATTTTTGCAAGTATGCATAATAAAATAAAGCAACTTGGAAGTATCCAGTTTGGTGATATATAACAAGTTATAAAAAAAATAAGAAACATTCCAAACATAAATACAACTAATAGGATATTGAAAAGATTTAGATAAAAATAAAAATCGAAATTTTTCACAGATTAAATTTCTCCTCATTTATTTCAGTTTATACCTACATTTTACAATTGTAAAGTATGGATTTAATTTTCCTGTTTCTTGTGCTCTACGACCCATTTTAACAAAAAGATTCTTATCATTTTTATTAAAATCATACGTGTCAAGTAATGTCACATCCACATAATTCCCACGAGTTTTTGCAGATAACACATCTACACTGCCAAAGGCATTATGTAAATTGGTAAATCCATTAAACCTGAATGAGCCGGATACTTCTTTCCCTGACTTTAAATCTGCATAATTATTTCTTATAAAACTCTCAAGTTCTTCAGAATGAGCTATTACTATTAAACAACTAAGTGATGCTTTAAAATTTAATGATGAATTGTTTGTGCTGGCGGATATTTTGTTTGAACATAAAGAACAAAATATTCCGGACAAAACATTTGAAGATGAATTAAGAGAACTCCTGGCAACAAGAACATCGCTTAATTCCGATAATATTACTCAGGTTATTTATTTTATTTCGGGACTCGAAAAATTGCAAAAAATCGAAAATTTATAAGTGTTTTCCGACTTAAATGTCAAACTTGCGATACTTTTTCGCAAAATTCCTGATACATAACAATTAAAAAAGAGCCTTTTCGGCTCTTTTTAGAAATGGTGGAGGTTAGGAGATTCGAACTCCTGACCCCCTGCGTGCAAAGCAGGTGCTCTACCAGCTGAGCTAAACCCCCACGAGTTCGGCATTTCTGCCTTCTATTTATTTGTCACAATATTTATTTTACATGCTGATTTTTTTTTGTAAATACCTTTTTTTAATTTATTTTTCATTCTTTCCTGCTTATTAGCAAAAAAGCCCTCTTTAAAGGGCTTTTTGTTAATTTTTTGCATATTTTAAGAATGTTTGAACTTTTGTCTGCATCATTTCTTCTACTATTAACCATTTCCCCGACGGTTGTTTCTGGACTATCATGTAAGTTTTCAGTTTATAGTTTTCACCTGACGGCTGCCTTAATGCCGTAATTTTATATCCATTATCAACCTTCAAGGCTGTTATATCCGAGTAATTGTTTTTATAATTTTTAAGTTTGGCACCCTTTTGACTGAGTTTCATCTGGCTAATATACGTATCTGCATCTGTTTCAACATCAACAAGAGAACCGTCAGGTTTTACTACCTGACGAATTATTTTTGCATCCGGAGAATACATTTGTGCAATTTCGTCACTGTAGTTGTTTGCAGCATTTACATATTTTTTAAAAAATTTTATGGCTTCCTGCTGTTCATCTGCAAATGCTTTAGAACCTATTATAAACAGTGCTCCAAGAAGAATTATTAAAAAGAATTTTTTCATGGCCCCTCCTTTTTTAATAAAATAAAAGAGGAACGGGAATTTTTCATTATCCGAAAGAATTACAGGTTTTAGTAATAAACAGAAACTTGTAAAAACATATAAGAACATTATTCTGGTACGCACAATAATGAAACAAAATTCACACTTACTCCATATTCGGATGGGAAATTAAGTATGATTATCCTTGGCTTTAAACAGTTTAGAACTTTTTCAGTTTAGCATAAGCCGCATCCATAGCCTTTTTACCCTGCTTTCCAAAATCGATTGTGTACATTGTACCTGTTCCGACAGGCATAACATCAGTAATATGCCCTATTCCGAATTTATCATGGAAAACTCGTTCACCTATATTAAAGATATATTCTATAGTTGATTGAGCATCAAGAGCCTGTTCCCGTTCTCTTGCTTCCTCCATTTGACGGCGTTCTTTATCCCGTTTTTCTTCAAGCATACGTTTTATAGCATTATCTTTTAAGAATGCCTGAACTTTTTCTTCGTCACGCTGTTTATTTTCTTTGGATTTAACAAGGATTGTACGTGCAGGAGTTCGTTTCGGCTGTTCGTAACCGTAAGTTGACTTTTTCGGCGATGTATTTGTAGAAAGCCCTTTTGTAGGTGCAACAAAACCTTTACCAAAGCCGGATGACGGTTTTATATAGCCGTAACTGTCCGCTTGTGCTGCTGAATAGGAGTAATCCGATTTACCTGTTTTAGCTTTTGAAACGGCATTTCTGAAGGTTGAATTATCCGAAGTACTGCCTTCAAAAGAAATCATATTCAAAAGCTGACGCGGAATTTCTTCTATAAATCGTGAAGGGTTATAGAATTTAAATTCACCCCACATCTGACGTCGTTTAGCAGACGTCAGGTACAATTTTTCTTCTGCACGAGTAACACCGACATACATTAGACGGCGTTCTTCTTCCATTTCCGACGGAATATTAAATGTTCTAAGATGCGGAAATACGCCTTCATCCATACCTGCAAGGAATACTATCGGGAATTCCAGACCTTTTGCCGAGTGAAGTGTCATAAGGGTTACGTTATTTGCGATAGTATCCATATTGTCAATATCTGATACGAGGGCAACCTGTGCTAAGAATTCACCGAGTACGTTTGTATCGTCTTCCGGAACAAATTCTTCCGCAACGTTCACAAATTCCTGAAGGTTTTCGATATCTGCATCGGCTTCAGGAGTATTTTGCATTTGCAATTCAGCCAGATATCCTGATTTTTCAATAACCAGCGTTACAAATTCTCTAAGATTATAGTTTGGTACGGCGTCTCTAAATTTTGTAATCAGATTAACAAAATCAGTGATTTTTGAACGGGTACGGGGCGGAATCTCATTATCTTCCTGCACACGCTGTGCTGCGGCAAAAAGCGAGATATCTTCCCTGTCCGCAAAATCCTGGAGGCGTTTTACCGTTGTGTCACCGATTGAACGTTTCGGAACATTCACGATACGGCGGAAACTTTGTGAATCGTCCGTATTATAGATAAGTTTCAAATATGCTACAATATCTTTAATTTCTTTACGGTCATAGAATTTCAGCCCGCCGTAAATTCTATACGGAATACCGGCAGCCATACAGGCTTCTTCAAGAGAACGCGATTGTGAATTTGTACGGTATAAAATTGCATACTGGTTGTAATTTCCGCCGCTATCCTGTTTAATTCTGCTTACGATAAAATTAGCCTCATCGGCCTCGTCCTGTGCTTCATAGTAATCTATAAGCTCGCCTTCACCTTTATTTGAATAGAGAACCTTGTCAACACGTTCTGTATTATTTTCGATAATTGCATTTGCAACATTCAGAATATTAGCCGTTGAGCGGTAATTTTGCTCAAGTTTGATTAATTTTGTATTTTTAAAGTCTCTCTGGAAGTTCATAATTATCGTGTAATCCGCACCACGCCAGCTGTAAATTGACTGGTCAACGTCGCCTACAACGCAGAGTGAACGTTCAGGCGGCACATCTGCCTGTTTATTAGTGTAGAGCATATTTACAAGATTGTATTGTGCAAGGTTTGTGTCCTGATATTCATCAACAAGTATATGCTTAAACCTCTCGTAATATTCGGTTCTGATTTCAGTATTATGGTCAAGAAGTTTGACGGTAAGCATAAGCATATCGTCAAAATCTATGGCATTGTTGTTATTAAGCATATTTTCGTATTCTTCGTAAATAGAAGCTATTTTTTGGGATTTAAAATCTTTCGCAAAAGTAGCAAAAGTATATGCATCCTGCATCTTGTTTTTAGCATTGGAAATAACTGACTTAACGAGTTTAGGCTGATAAATTTTATCGTCGAGATTTAATTTTTTAACAGCCTGCTTAATAACGGCACTTGTGTCATTGTCGTCATAAATTGTGAAATTTTTATCAAGTTTTTTACCCGACGGAAAAGTGTATCTGTCAACGTTTTCTCGCAAAATTCTTCCGCAAATTCCGTGGAAAGTTCCGACCCACATATGTTTTACTATATTTTCACCAATCATACTTCCCAGACGGGCTTTCATCTCTTTTGCAGCCTTATTTGTAAAAGTAACTGCAAGAATATTCTGCGGTCTTATGCCTTTTTGAATCATATAAGCGATTCTTGTTGTTAAAACTTTTGTTTTTCCGCTGCCGGCACCGGCCAGTATTAAAAGCGGACCCGCTATTGTCTGTACGGCTTCTTTCTGCTCTCTGTTAAGATTTTCCAATATATTTTCCATATCCCTATTCCCAAAATTAATATTTTATGTTATAATCAGCATAATCGAAAAATTTTTTTATTTCAATTATTAGATTTATTTAGAAAGTAGGAAATAATGACAGATTTTGAAAGCGAAATTTTAATGAGTGCCGATGATAATAAAAAAGATGATCAGCCTTCAATAGTGGTACCAATGGATGATTTAGACACTGTAGATGCGGATTCCCCGCATACGGTTGATGAACTGGCACAGGAACTCGCGACAATCAGACAATCTGCCAAAAGGATTGCCATAATCGGCAGCCGTAACCTTCCTATCACTCATCAGCAAATGATTGAGACTCTCACAACTGCTCTTGTTATGCAGGGCAATACGATTATTACATCAGGCGGATCTTCAGGAACAAACGCCGCAGCTATCCGCGGAGCAATGAAATCAAATCCTGATAAATTAAAAGTTATTTTACCGCAGACTATCGGCCAGCAGCCGTCAGATGTTCAAAATCAGCTTATCGGGGTGCCGAATATTGTTGAGCATGCGGATAGAGCAATGATGACTCTTGCCGATGCTTCACGGGTTTGCAACAGAGAAATTATAGATGACTGCAATCAGTTAATATGTTTCCTTTCTCATACGAGTAAAACTCTTCATAATGCGGTTCAATACGCAGAAGAAGGACATAAAGTTATTACCGTATTCTATCTTGACTAATTCATGTTGAATCACAGGCAAATTTCTGCTTAAAACGTTCAATCGTGTGACTGTTTAATTATGAATGAAAAATTAAAAAAACTTACGGGAAAAAATAAAAACGATTACGAAAGAATTGCTGCTGAAATCGTTAATAATGCTGATACGGCTTTGTTTAAGGAACTTGTTGAAAATGACGGTTATTTATTCGATTTTGTCAAACAAAATGTCGCACAACGTCTTGCCGCAGCCTGTAATGAAACAAATTACCGTAATCTTTTGAAGTTTTTTGATTATTATTCACCCTACTACGATGATTTTATCGTTTCAACTCTTGCCAGATATGCTGATGAGGATTTGACCGATGAAATTCTTGATATGTTTGAAAACGGTACAACAGCACAAAAGACATACTGTGCTAAATTTTTCTCGTATATTCAGGACCCTCTGGCTCTGGAACTTTTAAGGGAAAATTCATACACGGACAACGAAAGTCTTAATGCAAACTGTGCGGCAACTCTCGGTATATTTCAGGATGAAGCATCATATAACGATGCCGTCAGAAAGTTATGGAGCGAGGATGAGTTTGAACAGCTCTCTGCTGTAAAATTTCTTGTGCTGTACGGGGATAAAAAAGCTCTTCCGGAAATATTACATGCCATGAAAAATTCTACAATGGCTGAAAATATTGCGGGAGAAATTCCGTATCTTGAAACAATATTTGAAATTCTTGATGAACAATATGAAGACGGACTGCTTGTCCTTAACCATATCGTAAACGGACTCGGAGAAATTATAGGGCTCGCAAGCGTTTTTGACTACGAACTTTACGACGTCTTTGAAAGAATAATAAGAAATTCAAATGACAGCAAGGCCGCCGTAGTCTTATTGAATGCTCAGGAGAAATTTGCAATTCTTACCGAGAATGATGAATATTTGTTTGATGAAGACAAAAATACAAAAAATGAAATTAACGATATTAAAAAGCTGCTTTCAGGCATTAATGTCAAGAATTTAAAACCTATGATACTGCAGGAATTAAATGAATCAAGTCCTTTTGTCTATACTGCTCTTGATTTTACTGATGATGTTTTTGCCATCAGAGAACTTTTAAAATGCAGCAATCAGACGATAATTCTAAAAACGGCGGAAGTGTTGAAAAAACTGAACAACCTTGACGAACCTACAAAAACGGTGGCTCTGCTGAAAGTCAGCGACGAAAACATAAAATCTATAATCCGTGCATTATAATTTTGAACGAAGAATAGTGCTTAAATAGGATTAAATAAAGCAATACATAAAAGGTACATGGCCCGTGATTTTAAAGAGGAACCTGTTTTCGGATGAAATCTTGGAAAAATCATAAATGACGGTTTACAAGCTCCGACTCACGACCATTTGAAAAATTGAATGTTTGCAATATTAAAGCATTCCGGTAAATTGTAAACTATAATTCAAATTTAGAAATATCAATAAGTTCGTTAAATTCCATACCAAAGGCATTAGCCAGCTTTTCAAGCGTTTCTATTGTAGCCGAACTTTGTCCGCGTTCAATCGCTCCGAGAGACCCTTTATTTAAATCTGCAAGCTCGGCGAGTTTTTCTTGAGACAACCCTCTTTTTGTCCTCTCAAGTTTTACTTTGAGACCTATTCTTTTACTTCTTTCGCTTATTTTACTGTTCATAATAACTACTATACTAGCCTATTGACACAGTATAATCAATATGATAAACTCATTGTATTAATGGGTGTACTAATCAGAAAGGTGAACACAATGATTATTAATCTCGAATCTAATACAGAAAAGAAAATTTCTGATATTGCGGAAAGTCTTGATATAATTGAAAGCCTCGCAAGAATCTTAATTGAATGCAAAAAAAATGAAACAGAACTCGAATGTCAGGATTGCGAATCACTCATGATAGCAATGAAAGACAGGATTATCGACACAAACAGAAAATTCCTGCAGTTAAAAATGTCACTAAATCTGTAACTGCTGTACAAAAACTTTTAGTTCTGCTATCCTGATTATGCAAAAATTTTTCGAGGATAAAATGGACTACAAAACAAATGTTATGAGAATGCTTGATAAGCACAAAATCAACTACAAACACTACACCTATGCCGATACGGATGCAATCAGCGGGATTGAGGTGGCACAAGTTTTGAACCAAAATCCTGCACAGGTTTTTAAAACTCTTGTAACAACAGGCAAATCAGGTTCTCATTATGTGTTTATGCTTCCAGTAGAAAAAGAATTAGACCTGAAAAAAGCTGCTCACGCCGTAGGTGAAAAATCAGTCGAAATGCTCAAATCAAAAGACCTGCTCCCTCTGACAGGCTACATTCACGGCGGGTGTTCCCCTATAGGAATGAAGAAATTTTTTGCAACAACTGTTGACAGTTCAGCCCAAAATTTTGAAACAATTATTTTCAGTGCCGGTAAAATCGGATATCAGGTCGAATTGAGCCTTGATGCTCTCGGTCAAATAATTAAATTCGGGCTTGCTGATATTACAACATAAGTAACAGCCGATTTTTAAAGCAGACTCTATTTCAGAAACACAGATTACGGTTGTTTTATCTTAAAACAGTGAAAGCTGATTTGAGGTTTCTTTTTCCCTGCGTTCCTTTTCAAATTTCGAATAAGCAAGCAAATCTTCCTCAATTTTAGCCAGAAACGGCGAAATTTCCGGATGTTTCACAGTGCCGAAAACTGTTCGTTTCTCTGCCCTTGTAAGGAAAAGACGCTCTTTCGCTCTTGTCATACCGACATAGAGAAGTCTTCTCTCCTCTTCAATTTCTTCTTCAGTTTCTGCCCGATAAAGAGGGATTATACCGTTTTCAAGTCCCATTACGAAAACACAGTTAAATTCAAGCCCTTTTGAAGCATGCATCGTCATAAGAGATATCCTGTCAGCACGCTTATCCAGAGTATCAGATTCTTTTATAAGAGAAACTTCGTGTAAAAAATCTCTTCTCGTTTCGCAAACCGATGCAATATCTTTTAAAAAGTTAAAAATGTAGTCCTCAATTTCAGATTTAAACTCATTTTCAAACTCCTCTAACTGGGTCTGAACAGGTTTATCATCCGTCAGTTTTTTCAGTAAATTCAAGACGGATTTTCTCTCACAGAGCAAATCGTCAGACAGTTTCACAAAGGGCATACCCGAACGCTGAAGTGCTTCCGTTATGGGTTTTAGTTGAGCTGATGTCCTATATAGAATTGCAAAATCTGAAAATGAAAATTCATCTTTTTCTCCGCCCGAACGCTGTGAATCTATTGAAAAGAAACTGTGGCCGCCGATAAGATTCTCTATTGTACTTACTACAAACTCCGCCTCGGCCTTATCCGTCGGAGCCGTATGTATTGTTATTTTTTCATAAGGTCTTTTTGAACATGAAACAATATTATATGTATCAATAACCTGATTAGAAGCATTAACTATGCTTTCTGCCGAGCGGTAATTATTTTTCAGATTAATTATTTGTGCATTCGGATAATCTTCTTTAAAACTATTGAAAAATCTTGCACTGCCGCCTCTGAAACCGTAAATTGACTGGTTAGGGTCTCCTATTGCAAATATATTGGCGTCAGCCGGAGCAAGAAGCCGTATTAATTTATATTGATTTTCGTCAATGTCTTGATATTCATCAACCGATAAATATTTAAAACGTTCACGATATGCGGCCGCGATTTGAGGATAATCTTCAAACAGCTTGACGGTAAGCTTTATCAAGTCATCAAATTCAAGCATATCTTCTGTAATTTCTTCATCTTTGCAAAGAGATTTTTCCTGCTCGCTTACAACAATAAAATCTTTGCCCAATCCGGCCTGCTCGTAATTTTCTTTCAAAATTGAAAGACACAGCGAATGGAATGTATGAATGTTTATATCCTGTGATTGCTCAGAAAGTAATATCTTAAGCCTGTCTCTCATCTCACAAGCGGCTCTGCGTGTAAAAGTTATGGCAAGACAATTCTTTGCAGGAATTTCTTTATCTTTGATAAGAGAGGCTATACGACGTGTCAAAACAGTAGTCTTGCCCGAACCCGGGCCGGCAACGATAAGTATTTGAGGATTTGTATTTTCAACAGCCGCTTTCTGGTATTCGTCCAAATCCGTCTTAATTGTCTGCTGTATCGGTTTAACCACAGTTTTTTCAGACAGAGTTGTTTTATCAGGCAGATTATAGCTCACCGTCTTTCCGTAATCCTGTTTTGGTGCAGTGTGCGGAATGTCAATATCAAGTTTCAGATTTATAAATTTTTTTTTACCAGTTCATCGTCTTCAAAAAGTCTAATAATCCCGTATTCACCGTCATAACCTGCATGTTTTATAACTTTTCCGGCCCTCAGACGAGAAATCCCCTCTCCCAGCAGCGGAGAATCTTTAGTAAGGTCATCTAGAGGAACTTCCCTTAAAATCGAAATTTCCGAACCGAATTTATGAATAAGTCTTTCATATTCTGCCGTGACGGATTTGCTTGAAGGACCGACCTGCAGAATCTCGGAAATTATCTCAGGCAGAGGAACAAGACTATACACCTGCCCTGCCGTTGCTGGTTTGAACGTATTGTTACAGTCTCTGTCAGCAAGTTCGCAAACTCTGTTCAAAACCCCTATAGTCATAGGTTTTCCGCAGACAGGGCAGATGCCGTTGAGTTTTTTGGTTTCTTCAGGTGTAAGGCACACATTACACTTTCTGTGTCCGTCTTCATGGTATTTGCCTTCTTCCGGAAAAAATTCAACTGTTCCGACGTATCCGTTTCCTGTTTTCAAAGCGTTCATAATACTGTAATAATCCGGAGTTGTGTCAAATACAGTCGCTTCTCTTGCAAGTTTTGCCGGAGAATGAGCATCCGAATTTGACACAAGTCTGAATTTGTCAAGTTTTGAAACCCGCCAGTTCATTTCAGGGTCAGAAGAAAGCCCTGTTTCCACTGCAAAAATATGCTCCGATAAATCGTCATAACACTCTTCTATTGAATCAAAACCGGATTTTGAACCAAGTACCGAAAACCACGGAGTCCAGATATGTGCAGGAATTATAAACGAATCTTCTCCGGACTCAAGCACTGTTTCCAGAAGGTTCCTCGAATCCAACCCCAGAATAGGGCGTCCGTCAGAATTAATGTTGCCTATTGCTCCGAGTTTTTCCCTGAAATTTGAGGCTGTTTGAATATTCGGAACAAATACAACATGATGAACCTTTCTTGTTTTATCACCCTTTTTGTAAATCGTTGAAATTTCAACCGTAAGCAAAAATCTGACCGGAGCGGATGTTTTAAAAATTTGTTTTTCAATTTCCGGCTTCAATTTGTAAGCACCGTTTCCGTCCTCTATCAGTTTCTCCTTAATCTCATTAAACCAGGCCGGATGGGTAAAATCACCCGTGGAAATAACGCTTAAACCTTTCTTTTGAGCCCACAGTGCAAGTTCTTCAAGATTACAACTTTTGCTTGTTGCTCTTGAATATTTTGAATGTATATGTAAATCTGCATAAAAAAACATTTGTCAGACTCCTTTATTTAAAATTTGAATTTTGTAGAAAAATTTAACTGTGAACTGACCGGACGTGTGTTTTCCGAATAAACCTGTCCGGCACCTATATCAAAATTCATTCTGTCATCTTTAAACGGTCTCAAAGAAAATATTAATTCGTTTTTCTTATTCTTTTCAAGAAAGTTGGTTGTATATATATTTTGTAAAGTTACATGGTTATTAAGCTTATATTCAGGTGTAAATGAAAGAGCCATATTCCTGTAATCGCTAAATGCAGTCAATCCGTTGTTACTCAACGATGTATCAAAAGAAAATTTGTCCTTGTTGTATTTTGCATAATAAGAATTTGTCTGTGAATATTTATCAGGAGTAATCTTATGTGTTGATTTACTCCCGATAGCAAACTTACCGTATTTTTTATCATGCTGAAAAGAAACAGAATGCTGTTGATAAGGATCATCTTTATCCTTATAATCATATACGTTCAATGGTGTAATTTCATTAGTCGGTTCTTTTTTAAGATTATATTTTTGATTATTATTTATTTTTTCCTGCTCAGGAATTTTAAATTTCGGAGACAGACTGCTGCTATCAAGATATATAGCATCATCTTCAGAGTTATTTGCCGGAGGTTCCGCACAATAAACTGTCGGGCATAGCAGTGATATTAATAACAATAATAAAACTAACCTTTTCATACTTTCCCTTTTATTATAGAATAATCTGTTTTTCTTTGTCAAAAAAGGAATTTTACACTTAGATGCTGAATCTTAAGCCGAGTTGTAATGCAACACCGTTTCTGCCGCCGTTTCGAATCATTGTCTCAAAAAATGCAGTAACTCTTTCACCCCAGCGTTTTTGTACACCTATGCCATATTGTACGTAAGGTTTAACAGATAATTCAGGCAGGTAAACATCATTTGCACGAAATCTGGTATCATCAATAATATTCCATATAAATGATACACTAATATATGGTTGAAGATAGTTTTTAAAATTTCCGATTAACTTTATCTGAGGTTCAATATGTATCGCATGAAGCGGATCCGCATTATAATCCACTCCCGAAGAAGCCGTGTAATCAAATGTATTCACAAATGTATAAGACATTAAAAGGCTTGGTTGAATTATAAGCTTTCTATCAAATGTTTCAAAGTTATAACCTGTTTTTTCCGCAATACCCGTATTCAACATGGCAAAATCATCATGCCCGAAATCTGTTGAGGCTTCCGCAACATTTGCTCCGACATTTGCAGTCCATATAGTAAAGAACTTACCTTTATAAAAAGCGGCATCAGCACCGATTAAACCGCCGTTATTATAAATGCTGTTACCGTTAAAAGCCTGATGGGAGCCGTTATATGCCGCATATCCTCCATACAAAGTTTTCCATCCGTCTTTTAAATCCACAAGCCCGCTTTCTACACCGATTAAACTCCCGTAACTGACATTTGAAACATCCGGACCGTTTTTCAGTTGAACTTTCTCAAAAGTAGTATATGGCTTAAACCATACACCGTTTCTTTGTTCAGGCATATATAACGGTGAAAAAGGAATTTGTCCGCCGGCAGAGGCCGTTTTATTTTCAATATTAAAACCGAGTCTTGCATCCGGAGGGGCAATCATTACCATATCCAGATTTGAAAACACATTTTTATAAGTCTCTATTTGCGTAAGATATCCTGCAAGCTGTGCGGCTACAGCAGGAATAAAAACAGAAGAATTAAAGCCCTGACGTGAAAATTCAAAATTACCGTCTCCTGCATTGTAGCTTGAAAAATAATCGTAAATAGGTGTTTTTATTGTTGTATTGTTATAGCTTACATAATCTTTTAATACTGAATCTGCAAAAGGGATTGAAATATATTGCCCTTCAGGAGTCCCTTCAAGAGCCAAATTTCTGACAAAGAGCGAGCCGCTGCCCGATAGAGAATTTGCATTAATTCTGTCCATCGTATTTGTATTAAAATTAACATCAGGATAAATATTGGCAGTACCGTTAAGATTTAAATTTCCAAAATTAACATTGTTTATCCGGCTGTTTTGCATATTAAAATTTATATTGTTACCGAAATTTGTATTGACCGAATTAAAGTAACTGGCGTCTGCAAGAAGATTTAAAGTCCCTCCGTTAAAATTAAAAGTACCTGTATAATTTTCGTTCTTCCCTCCGAGATTAAGCGTACCGGAATCATTTTTGTTTAAAGTTCCCAAGCCGCTTATGCCGCTTAAAACATTTGTAGTTCCGCCGCCGTTAAAATCAATTATGCCCGTATCCGTATTGTGAATGTCATTTAAATCACCGGCTCTGTCATAATTATTTTGAAAGGTTGCATTTTCAATTATAAATTGACCGGAATTATATACGGCTCCGCCGTTTCCCTGCGGAACGGAAGATATAATAGTATTATCTTCAAGTGTAGAATTTTTAATTGTTAAAGTTCCGTTAGCAGCATTATATATGGCTCCGCCATCCCCGTATAATGTCGTTTCAAGATAGTTATCTTTTATTAATGAATTGGTAATTGTAAGATTAGCCGTATTATATATAGCTCCGCCAAAACCTATAGAATTATTTCCGCCCGTTCCGTAATTATTAGTAAGAGAACTGTTATTTATAGACATTTCACCGTCATTAAATAATGCTCCGCCGTATGATACAGCATTTCCGGTAGCTTCCGCATAATTTCCGTCGAAAGTAGTGTTGTTTATTGTAACAATGCCTCTATTATATAAAGCTCCGCCATAAGGAAACAAGCTTCCTGTTGAATAATTATTTTTAAATTCACTGTTATTTATGGTCATAACAGCAGTATTTCCCGATTGATAACCATTTGCTACGGCTCCGCCATATGAAGCAGCTCCGTTTGTGTAATTGGCTTCAAACAGTGTATTATCAATATTAACAGTACCGCCGTTAAGATTATATACGGCACCGCCAACTCCAAAATTTACATTGTTGGCATCAACAAAATTTCCGAAAAAGTCGGAATTGTTTATATCTGCACTTCCACCGCTGTTAAATATTGCTCCGGCAAACTTTGAACGATTATACTCCTGTCCCTGACAGTTTCTTATCCCCACTTCATTAAACAGGCTGTCCTGGTTAAGTACAAATCCCCCAAATTCATTATCCCCGTAAATATAATGATTATGACCTTCAAAATTAATATCTAAATTGATAAAATGATTCCCTATCGTTTCGTCCGAAAATAAATCATTTGTAAATTCAATCGTGTCACCGCTTACAGGATTTGAGTCTATTAACTGGGTAAAAGTTGACACCTGTATGTCATTTGCATTTGCCTTCAAGGCAATGAACATAAAGATAACTAACAAAAATTTTTGACAAAGTTTCATAAAAATATTTTATTTTTTTATTGATAAGTTGATATTAACCGTATGACCAGTCTTTCATGCATATTTTAGTTATCTGAAAGACGAATTGACATATATAATTTTTTTTGCATTAAAGTTGATATAGAGAATTAGAAATGAATAAAAATTTAGGAGAAAAGGATTATGCGTACTGTAATTGTCGGCGGAGGAGCATGCGGAGCAAGCTGTGCCGCAAGGTTAAGAAGGCTGGATGAGACTGCGGAAATTATTATTCTGGAAGCAACGGATGAGATTTCAATAGCAAATTGCGGACTGCCTTATTACTGTTCAGACGTAATTAACGGAAGAGATAAGATGATTGTTGCAAAACCTGACACATTTAAAAATCTTCTGAATGTAGAAGTACGTTTTAATTCAAAAGTCACTGCAATTAATAAAAATAAAAAGACTGTAACCGTTAATCATGATTACGAATTAAGTTATGACAATCTTGTGCTTGCACCGGGGGCAAGTCCTGTAAAACCACCGATTCCGGGTATTGATAATAAAAAGATTTTTACTGTACGCACACTTCGTGACGCGGATATGATAAAAATGCATATCAAATCCGCAAATGCAAAAAATGCTGTAGTAATTGGCGGAGGGTTTATCGGTGTTGAAATGGCGGAAAATCTTGTGACAATGGGGCTTAAGACAACGGTGGTTGAAGCGGCTTCACAGATTCTTGCCCCGTTTGATAAAGATATGATGGCTCTTGCCCATAACGAAATGAGAGATAAAGGATGCAAATTAATCTTTAATGACGGAGTAAAAGCATTTACCGAAAACGAAATAGAACTTGCTTCCGGAAGACATATTCCTTACGATATTGCAATTCTCGGAATCGGCGTTCAGCCTGACACACAAATAGTTAAAGAGGCAGACTTGGAAACAGGATTGAACGGACTTATAAAAGTAAATGAATTTTTACAAACCTCGGATGAAAATATATGGGCAGGCGGTGATGCGGTTGAAGATATAGATTTTGTAACAGGCAAATCCGCAATGATACCGATGGCCGGCCCTGCAAACAGACATGGCAGGCTGATTGCAGATAATATTACTGCCGCAGCCGCAGGAAAAGAAAAAACTTCGTTTAAACCGGTTCTCGGAACTTCTGTTGCAAAAATATTTAATAAAACATTTGCGTGCAGCGGTAAAAATGAAAAACAGCTTATTAAAGAAGGTATCAAATACATCAAAAATATTACACAAACAAATGACCATGCAGGTTACTATCCGAATGCAAGACCTTTATATGTAAAATTGTTATTTACCGAGGAAGGAAAAATCCTCGGAGTTCAAGCAGCCGGATATGAAGGCGTGGAAAAAAGAGTTGATGTTATTGCAACAATTATGCGGCTGCACGGGACTGTCCAGAATTTGATTGATGCTGAACTTTCTTATGCTCCGCCGTATTCAAGTGCTAAAGATCCCGTCAATATTGCAGGTATGTCCGCTCAAAACATTCTTGACGGACTATATAAACCTGCATTTTTTGAAGATGTAAAAGATTCCCTGCTTATTGATGTCAGAGTCGAAGAGATGTTTAACGCAAAAACAATAGACGGGGCAATTTCTGTTCCGGCGGTTCAGATGAGAAAAAGATTCAATGAAATTCCGCGGGATAAAAAGGTCGTGCTATTTTGTAACAGAGGCTTTACAAGCTATGTTGCAATAAGAATTCTGAATCAACTCGGATTCACAAATCTTTATTCGCTATGCGGAGGAATCAATCTGTATTCCGAAATCCTTAAAGACAAAACCGAATCTCAAAAAACTGCTGCATTAACTGTTTAAATTTCAGTCAGACAGGATTGGATTTCACTAAATTATGAGTTATCATGTAATTAAAAGAGTTAATATTAAGGGACAAATGTTATGAAATCAGTTAAAGAACTTGCAACGGAAAATAAAATTCAGGAAAGATTAAAAAACAATCCTGTATGTTTGCAGCTTGTAAATTATCTATTTGCGGATGACGAACTGCAGGAAATGCAGGATTATGCAAACAATGTATCTATAAGACGCCTCGGCTTTAACGACCACGGCCCTGTCCATATGCGGCAGGTTGTTGGTAATGCCATCAAAATGCTTAACATTCTTCATGATTCCGGAATAAAAACTTCACTCGAACAGGAAGAAGTAGGCACTTTTGAAGACAGCATGTGTGCAGTAATTCTTGCAGGTTTAATGCATGATTTGGGTATGTCAATCGGACGTCAGGCTCATGAAGAAATGTCTGTTTTGCTTGCCAAACCGATTATAGAAAGAGCATTAATGCATGTTTTTCCTGATAATCTTCATAAGCGGGTTATAATTCGTTCAGTTGCAACAGAAGCAATAATAGGACATATGTCTTCAAGAAAAATCCATTCAATCGAGGCCGGAATTCTTCTTGTTGCTGACGGCTGTGACATGACTAAAGGAAGAGCACGAATTCCTCTTTCTATAAATACTGCCCCGAAAGTCGGAGATATTCATAAATATTCTGCTAATGCCATTAATCGTATCGGGATTCACCATGGACAGAGAAAGCCTATTAAAATTGATATTGAAATGTCCGGGGATGTAGGATTTTTCCAGATTGAAGAAGTTCTTCTTACGAAAATTGACTCCAGTCCGGCAAAACAATATATCGAACTTTATGCTGGCGTAACAGGACAAGAACGTAAATGTTATCTGTAAAATTATTCATATCAAAAAGTCTCATTTAAATTTAATGGAATAAGATATTTGTAAAAACGATACTCAGGGAAAAATTCAGGAAGGGCTTCCCAGTATCTCAGTATTCTGTGCCCGCCGTTTTCTAAAATTTTCCCTGTTGTTTCATCACTTAACAGAAGCGGATATACAAACGGGACATCAAGACTGTTTAGTGTAAATTTTAATTCATTTATGTTTCCGAATTTTTCATGCAGCAAACGAAATTTTTCAAGTCTTTTTTGTTTCTCCTTTTCAAGATTAAATGAAGTAAAAATTTTTTCTGTACTATCAGACAAAAATTTTATATCTTCATTGTCTAATCTTGTTTCATTTTCAACAAATTTTTCATAATTTTCTACGTCAAAATTTTCATATTTACAGGAATCTTTTTCAAAAATTTTATCAATTTTTTTTGAGATAAACAGTTCTGCTCCGTCCCTTACACTAAAGAATTTCCGTATTGAATTAAACGAGGCAAGACCGCAGTCCATCATATAAAAATTATGAGCATTATCCACAATTAAATTTTTATATTTTTCATTCAACTTTAATACGTTTTCGGCACAAATTCCAAAATAATTCGGATACACAATAAATGCATTTTTTTCGAAATTTTCTGTCGGAAAAAATTCATTATCTATATGATAAAACTTTATATGACAATTCTCTTTCCGAACAGCTTTTATTAAAGCAGGACAAATATAATATGGCAAAAAAATTTCTTCAATTCCGTACGCTTTTATAACGTATCTCAGACAATTTCTTGCGAGGTTAAATTTTAAAATAAATCGTTCAGCCAATTTGTTTTTTTATCCACCTCATAATTATGCCAACAAGATAATCTTGCTGCTCTCCCGTAAGTTCAACACCTTTTTGGAAATGATGCCATTTACTTATACAACCGCGGCAGCAAGTTGCAGTAGCATGCTGTGCTATAAAAACAGGATGTCCTTTCATTGGAGTCTGTTTGCCGTCATTTTCTATAAATGCAGGAGCTATTCTTTTAGAGATAAAGTCTCTTGCGTGACGTTCTATCGTATCAAGGCCTTTTTCCGTGATATACATCTTCTCTTTATCTTTCAGCTTAAATTTGCTTCGAAATTCAGATTTTGAAAGCCTGTCAAATATATCCATTTTCCTCTGCCCTTACAGTAACATGATAATCATTAAAGTAATTAATGCAACGGCAAAAGAAATTCCCAGAAGAGTAAAAAATATCGGAAAATTTTTTCCGTTTTGCTTTCTTGTAACACTATACTGGCGTTTCGGTTTTGATTGTCCCGAACTTTTATTTTTACCTGACTTTTTTTGTGTTACAGCACTATTTAATTCTTTTTTCTTTGCTGCAAGATATTTTTCCTGAAGTGTTTTTGTCTTACTCTTTTTACCTGTAATTAAAAGTTCTTCATCATATACAAGATTTTCAATTTTCGGATTACAATCCGGCATAGAAGTTGCAAAATTCACAGCCGCTTCAAAAGCTCTTTGCAAACACTCCAGAGCTTTTATACCGCTATGTTCTGTCGTATTAGAGTGAACGGAAGCATTGCCGCATTTTTTTAAAAAATATAAATCGTCTATAAACTCTTTTTCTCTTGCTGTTCCATGCGACATATCCTTAAGGGTAGCCAGCATGTCATCAAAAGTGTCATCCGGTTGACGTTTATTTTTCAAAACTTTTTTACAGATATTTTCAGCAAATTTTCTCGTCTGTGTAATGCATTGGTCAAAATATTCATCCCTGTACAGACTTTCTGCGTCACTGGCTATCTTATATAAATCGTTATCAATATCTTTTAAAAATTTAAAATTTGTCATCTTTTATTCATTTCCGATTATTAAATTAACACAAAAAAGTCTTGAGATAATAGATTTATGGTATGATTTTTCTGTAAGTTGGAATTTTAAAAAATGAACAATAAGAAGATAAGAATGCTTTTTGATGCAACGGTTATTGCAAATGCCGCAAACAAAAGCAGCGGACGCACAGGAATATTTTTTGCTGCATATAACGTATTAAAAGAATTTCTTAAAAGAGACGATATATTTATTGAACTTTATTCTGATATTGGAAGTTATGCTTGTTTAAATAAAGTCATTGAACAGGACAAAAATTTTTACAATATTAACTTCACAAATGATTATAGTCTATTTGGAAAATTTTATAAAAAACTTGAAGTTGTAAAATATGAAAATAAGATTAACAAAGGCAATTTGGTTGTTAGATTTTTTATAAAAATATGTATCAAATTTTGCAAAATTTTCTGCCGTATATTTAAAATAAATTTGCTGGATATTTCAAAAATCGAAAGAGATTATGATGTGTGGTTTTCTCCGCTGCATGCTATTCCAAAATGCTTACATAACGCAGGTTCTGTGAAAAAATTCACGATGATTCATGATGTAACTCCGCTAATTTTCCCGCAATATTTTCAAGGAACAAAAAAGGGAAAATATTTCTTTTTTGATATCATAAATTCCATCAATAAAAATGATTATTATTTCTCAAATTCCGAATATACAAAACAGGATTTTATAAAATATGTTCCTCAGATTGACGGTGAAAAAATAACAACTGCATACCTTGCGGCATCAGATTTATTTTATCAGGTTACGGACAAAAAACTGATTGAATCTGTAAAAAGAAAATATAGCATTCCTCCAAATAAAAAATATTTATTCTCATTATGTTCGCTTGAACCGAGAAAAAATCTTATTCGTGCGGTGAAAGCTTTTATCAAATTTATTGAAACACATAATATTGATAACCTTGTCTATATACTCGGCGGAAGTGCATGGGACGGCTTCATAGACATTTTTGAAAAGGAAGTTCCTGAATATAAAAAGTATAAAGATAAAATTATCAAAGCAGGTTACATTGATGATGAAGACTTGCCTGCATTATACTCGGGGGCAGAATTCTTTATTTATACAAGCGAATACGAAGGATTCGGCCTGCCGCCTCTTGAAGCTATGAAATGCGGTATGGCAGTTATTACCTCCAATAACTCTTCTCTGCCGGAAGTAGTTGGAGATGCTGCAATCAAAATTGATTTTGACAGTATTGAACAACATATTAATGCCTATGAAAAACTTTATTTTAATAATGATTTACGAACATTCTATCAACAAAAAGCCATTCAACAGGCTGCAAAGTTTTCATGGGATAAAACTGTAAATATTATGGTTAAAACGATTAAAAATATTATTAATTAAAAATGCCGGCCGGTTGACAATCAACCGGCCGGTAAAAAGAGTGGTTTATAGAATTATTTTACGGTAAGTTTCTTTTTAGAATCTTTTTCAGCATACATTTTCGGGGCATCAATTTTTAAAACGCCGTGTTCAAGTTTAGCTTCGGTTTTTTCAACATTAATTTCTTCAGGGAAATAAACCGTTCTGGAAAATTCACCGTATCTGAATTCGGATTTTTTGTAAGCCTTTTCATCAACGTTATTTTCTTCTTCTTTCTTAGCATTGATTGTAATATAGTTTTTATCTATATCTATATCCAAATCCTCTTTCTTAACCCCCGGTAATTCCGCTTTAACTTCATAGTCACGGCCTTTATCCGCAATTTCTACAGGCATTGAAAACTTTTCTACATCTTCCCAGTAAGCTGCTTCCGGGAAATAGCTGTCAAAATGTCTGTTCAATAATGAACTAATCTCATCATTCACTGTTCTTATAAAATGTTCCGGTGCTTTTCTAACTAAAAATTTCATATTCAACACTCCTTTCAAACTTTCTTTTACTCTTTACACTTACGTTATAACTCTTGTTTGAAAGAATTGCTGATTTGTTAACCAAAAATTAACAATTAATTTTTTCTGAACTAAAATAAAGTTTAAAACTCGTGTATAGTACGTTTTTCAATACATTGGTATCATTATTTTACAAACGCTACAGCTTATTTCAGGTATTTTTGTTGAATAAGCTTCTTCAAAGCTTTGGAATAAACCGCATTAGGTTCAAGCTCAATCCCTTTATCCAAAGCCCTGACAGCACCTTCATAATCTCCTAAATTTTTCTTTATAACGCCGATATAATAATATGCATCAGTAAACTTTGAATCCAATTCAACGGCTTTTTCAAGATTTTTTAAAGCTTCTTTCAAATCTTCATCCGTTGCAGGTTTTCTTGCCAGAATAACCTGTGCAAGGTTAAAATATGCATCAATCATCTTAGGATTAATTTCAATAGCCCTTGTGTAATTCTCATAAGCCTCTTCCAGCTCCATTTTATTATGAAAAGCAATAGCTTTTGAAAAATACGCCAAATCAAAATCAGACTTCAATTCTATAGCCTTATCCAGAGCCTCTATTGCCCCATCAAAATTTCCTTTATTGGTTTCTTCAATCCCGAGATTTGTATAATATTTATAATCTTTAACTGCATCATCCATATGTCTTCCCCTTCAATATGCTATATTATCCGAAATTATCCCATTTTACAATAATAATTTATTTTAATAATACGGATGTTTGTTTTATAATTAAAATAATCAATATTTATCGGAATTTTTATATGCTCAAGGATTTGCTTGAAGAAAAGAAAATATTTAAACTTGTCTGCGGTGCAGGCAATGAAGATGCTGCGGAAGTTGAAAAACTTGTCACTCTTTATTCAAAAGCAGGCTGCAACTTCTTTGATCTTTCCGCAAAACCGGAAATTGTTGATGCGGCAAAACGCGGGCTTGCAAATGCAGGTATTACGGAGAATCGATATCTTTGTGTAAGCGTAGGTATTCAGGGAGATCCGCATGTAAGCAAAGCATATATTGACAGTGAAAAATGCAGAAAATGCGGTAGATGTAATGCCGTTTGTCCTTGCAAAGCACTTGTGGAAAAAGGGTCTCATTATAAAGTTAATAAAACCCGCTGTATAGGATGCGGGAAATGTGTCAAAAACTGCCCTGTTCCTTGTATTGAAATGGTATCTGAATTTGTTGATTTAAAAGTTGTTCTCCCGCCGCTAATTGAAAAAGGAATTGACTGCATAGAGTTTCATACACTCGGAGAAAATGAAATTGAAGTAGAAGACAAATGGAATGACATAAATACAGTCTTCGACGGTATTTTAAGTATTTGTATCGACAGGGCAAAACTAGGCAATGAAAAACTTATAAAACGCTTGAACCGTCTTATAAAAAACAGAAAAGATTTTTCAACAATAATTCAAGCAGACGGATGCCCTATGTCAGGAGATGCCGATGATTATAAAACAACTCTTCAGGCAGTTGCAACTGCTGAAATTGTTCAAAACGAGAATCTTCCTGTTTATATAATGCTCTCCGGCGGTACCAACTCAAAAACTACCGAACTTGCAAAAATGTGCGGAATTAATTTTCACGGTATAGCTATCGGCACTTATGCACGCAAAATTGTTGAAAAATATATTTCAAGAGAGGATTTCCTTACAAATCCGGCCGTTTTTAATAATGCACTTGAAATTGCAAAAAATCTCATCACTAAATCAATGGAGTTTATGGGATAATGACAACCAAAATTCTCGACTGCACAATCAGAGACGGCGGACACTTAAACAACTGGAATTTTTCAATCGACTGTGTAAAAGATATTTATAATACTGCAATAAAATCAGGAATAAATTTTTTTGAAATCGGTTACCGCAATAATATTTTTCAAAAAAATTTCGGAGAATTTTACAGATGTGAGGACGAATTTTTATTTTCTTTAACAGATAAAAAAAATGAAAATTGTCTTTGCGGAGTAATGATTGATGCAGGAAAGTCCGATATAAAAGATTTTAACCTTTGCAGGAGGGATTTAACACCTGTTAATTTTGTGAGAGTGGCCTCCTATCCCGATAAACTTGATATTGCATTTAAACTCTGTGACGGCCTTTTAGAAAAAAATTATATTGTATTTTTAAACCTTATGGCAGTTGCAAATTACAATAAACATGATTTTAATAAAATTAAAAATTGGCCAAATAAATCATATATTGAATCAATATATTTTTCTGACAGTTTCGGCTCACTTTTTCCGAACGACATAGAAAAATTTTATAATATATTTCAAAATATGGGATTTGAAAAAATTTCATTCCATTCTCACAACAATTTACAGCTTGCATTTGCAAATACTTTGAAAGCGATTGAACTCGGATTCTACAGCGTAGATGCCACAGCATACGGAACCGGCAGAGGAGCCGGTAATCTGCCGGCTGAACTTTTAATAGCATATTTTGCAAAAATTAATCCGCAAAAATACAATCCAGTCCACTACTTCAAATTAGTTGAAAAATATTTTGTAAATTTCCCGAATGAAAGTTCATGGGGATACAGTATCCCGCATTTAATAGGCGGGATAAACAATATTCATCCGAATTATACTGATGAAGCCGCAGCAGATAAATTTTCTTATGAAAAAATCTATGAAATTTCAGAATTAATAAAAGAAAGAAATTTGATTTCCTATGATAAAAATGAATTAAAAAAAATAATTCAAAAAATATTATAAAAACTCAAATTGATTAAAATAATAACAAAAAATCCCGTAAAATATTACGGGATTTTTTAATATTGCTTACAACAATAATTAGCAGCAAGTGCAATTTTCCTGACCGCATCCGCAAGCTTCTGAATTTACGCTGCAGAAATTATAACCGTCAACAGAAGCATTGCTTTCAACATAAGTGAAACCGTCAATTTCCATTGAACCGCACTGTCTGATTGTTGATAAAGGAAGATTTTTAGCTGTTTTTGAATCAACAATCAAAGAATTAACTCTCATATCTTTTGGAAGCTGTTCAATTTTTGTGTTTTTAATGTTTAGAGTGTTTACTCTGATATCAGAGCTTAATTTTGTGATGTTGCTTTTTTCAACAGTGAAATAATCAGCACCAACATGTTCAGGCATTTTTTTAACTTTTGTACCTGTCATATTAACATTTTTTGCATCAATAGGACGTACAAAAGTTTTGATATCAGCACCTGTAAGATTTAAAGTTTCGCTAACCCAGCCGATAGATAATTTATCGATTGTAGCTTTTGAAAGATTTAAACTTCCTTCAATGTTGCCGAGTTCCAAAGTTTTCATTTCACAGCCTGACAAATCCAAATCGCCGCCGCTGTAGTTGTTGATTAATTGTTCGTAATCTTTTTTCATTTAATGATACCTCCTGTTAAGTTAATGTTTTAAATATAATAAAACTCATTTTTTCAAACATCCTCTAAATAATGGTTTTATTATTCTTTGATTATATACACTAACTCATATTTTTGTAAAAATTTTTACAAAAACTTTATAAAAAACTTGCATAAATTGTTCTTAAATCAGGACCGTTTGTGTTGGTAAATTCAACATTATAATACTTTAATCCCGGTTTAAACGGCATTATAAAATTTGCATGACCCAAATCAATTATTTTTTCAGTTCCGTCTGCTTCTTTAAAGAAATTTTTTAAGGCAGTATCGTTTAAATAAATTCCTTTTTCTCTTAAATTTTTAATGACGTCATTATATAAATTTAAATCACTGTGTTCTGTGTCAATCAATCCTTTTTGATATAAATCTCCGTTTGCATCTTTAACATATTCATACAGTGCAGTATCTGTTTTATAATCATAAAAATATAATTTCGGGATATTTTTACATCCGTTTAATTCAAGATATTTGCTGATACAGGCATTTGTAAAATTTGAATCTGCCATTAAAACTTTATTTTTCTTTATTGTTTTTTTATCATACATCCACACAGAATCATTATCTTCTGCATATGAACGGTCAGTTTTTAAAATATATTCATCATTCATAAAGGCTATGTAGTATATATTTTTGTCGTTTAAATCTCCGCCTTTTAATTTTTTTATTGTAAAAGGGATTCCGTTTACTGTTAAAAATTTATTTTCAATATTTTCATTTCGAATTGTTGAGATTAATTCTTCATAAGTTCCGAATTCAAAACATGCCGATGGAAGTTTTCCTATTGTAAATGGCTGCTCCCGCTTTGTGTCACAATCTTTTTTATAAAGTTGTTCGAGTTTTGAAGGTTCCATATAAGAGACATACGGACGATTAAAACTCCAGTATTTTTCTTCAAGTTTCCATGGAGACCAGTTCGGCATAAATTTTAAAAGTTCATCTATAGATTTTGCATTTTTAAATAATTTTTCTACATATTTTTCGTAAGCCCCGTAGTAACCTTCATCAGACAAATACCAGTGCAGAAAATCTTTTAATCCGTATGCTTCTATTAATTCTTTCGAAATTTCTTTCAGATTATCAGGAGAATTCATTATTTCTTCCACGAATTTATCGGGATTTTGTTTCGCAAGTTCGGCCAGAGGAGATACCTTTTTTGTTAAATCTTTTACAAAATTTTTCGAATTAAATGAAGAAACTATTACATTGCCTTCAAGATTTGTTATATTATATTTTTTGAGAAATTTTTCATACTTTTCTTTTGCATCCGGCTCCATAAAAATTACGCCGTTGTCATTTATGCTTGCTTTTATATCGTTAATAAAATCAGAACTGATACCGCTAATTTTGGGAGAATTTTTTATTTCTCTGACAGTCTCAATAAAATTTTCTATGGTGCCGATATCAGAAAATCGTGGTTTATCAAGATTTATTCCTTGAGCAGGAATTGCTTTAACTTTAAGTGTAGAAAAATCAAAAGCTTTGTAATTTGCATAAACTTTTTTCGGCATGCCGTTAGAAGTTGCAATATCTTCAATTTTTAACTCTTTATTACCAAGACCGTAAGGGTATTTTTCTAATAAATTTTCATCACTTTTGTTTAAAACATTCTGCATTAACGCAAGAAATTCAAGAAAATCAGCATTCCCGTTTTCATCTGCAAATTTTTCAAGATATTTTAAAATATACGGATGAATAATCATTATATTTGTACTTGTATAAAATTTATTATTTTTATAAATTATATCGTAGCAATTTTCCGAATTTATCTTTTCATAAAAAGTTTTTATTTCATTGTTATCTCCGATTTCCACAAGCGGAACGTTAAAGAGATTCTCATCAGACACATCTCTTACAACAACTCCTATCCCGACGTTTCCATCCTTCTCAAATTCTTTCAAAGCTCTTGCAATATTTATGTTATGAAAAGTATCCGATGTTAAAATAACAAGAGGTTTGTTTAGCGGGATTGTTTTGTTTTTAAGTCCTTTAATAATTGCACCTGCAGTTCCGGAAAGATTATCTTCATCTTCTGTTATTATTGAAGTTTTCTGAATTTTACCAATCCCTGCGGCAGGTATAAGTGCCGACATTTCCAGGAGAGTTTTGCCGGTACTAGGATATTTTGTTGCGGGCTTATTGGTATCATACAAATCGGAAAGAGGTTTCAAACGAGTTCCGTAACCTGCAGCAGGTACAACTATTGTATAGTTGTTATTTATTAATGCTGCATCTGCTAAAGGTTGAATTTTATCAAACTTTTTTCTTGACACATAATTATTTACAATAGCATTAGTATCTTTTGATTTGTAACCGCTAACAACAACAAGGTTATTTCCAAAACTTATATTTTTGTATTTATCAACAAATATTTTTTTGTTATCTATTTTTTGATAATCAATATTTAAATCCGGACTCGTTAATTTTGAACCTCTGTTTAATAAAATTTTTATGCCCAATTCATCATCAACAAGCTCAATAACAGGCTGATGCGAACCTCCAATAATATTAATTTTAGGAATATCCGATTTTAAATTATGTTGAATCTTCCCTATTACATGATTGTAACGTGATTTTATAAAAATATTTTTGGAATCCTGACGTATAAGATTAAAACCGATAAAATCCTGATTTGGAGATACCGGATTTGAATAATAAGATTTTGATTTTTCAAGCGTTGCAGCGTCTTGTTCAACAACTTTATTTTCATAATAAGCAGTGCGGCTGTTGAACGAAAGATTATAATTAAATTTTACGGATGCAACACGCATTATTTTTCTCCGAGTAATTCTTTCAAAACATTCTCATCCATATATTTATGTTTTATAAAAATTGAAGGTTTATGTGCATCAATACCACCGGTATATTTAAGATTCAGATTAGGATTATCGGCGATTGTTTTCATAAAATCCATCCATTTTTTATCGGCATTTTGCGGATATGATTGATAATTTATTTCACTTGCATAAAATTTTTCTTTACCTATCTGTTTCAATGAATTAAAAATTTCATAGACCAAATTTTCATGCGAAGCAAACATTTTTTCTTCACATAATTTCTTTCTTGCAGGAGAAATATTATCACTTGCAAAATCAATTATTGCAGGATGAGCAAACCCGTAAAAACCGTCTGTTGTTGCTTCAAAAATATCTTCCGGATTTATGGAATACTGTTTTCTGTCATGAAGTGTAGGGAGACTTTCTTTAACTGTTTGAGTAATAAAATCTTCTTTGTCTTTCAAATCAGTTTTAAATATTTGTTCAAAATCCTGTGCATTTTCTTCTGTCCAGAGACCTTTTTCAATCAAATAATCTTTGAGTCCATGTTTTTGGAAATATTCAGGAATATTTCGTTCACCGAAAGCATCCATTCTATAGTAATAATTTTCTCCAAACTGTTTAAACAATTTATCCGCAGATAGCTTTTCTGTATCATCAGGCAGAATTTCATTAATCCGTTTTACATATTCCGTAAGTGCAATTTTGAATCTTGCATAGTCACCGGCAAGATACAGCACTCCATTTGTACGCATTGTTCTTAAATTTGCATGAAACTCTTTTGCTTCATCAATATTCAGATTAAATTCAGGGAATTTATCCGTAATTTTTTCAAGAAATTGTTCAACATTTTTTTGTCTTGTTTGTTGAATATTATCAAGAATTTTTACAAGCTTTTCGTCGTAAGGGTTCTGGCAATATCCAACCAGTTCAAAATTCAAAGGTCTTGATACAATTTCAGGGTCACAATTTGAAACACTTATTTCAGAACCAAGCACTACTTTCAAATTTTTATATTTTTCAGGGTCTGCAGCAAGAATATTTAAAGCATCTCTGCATCCGTCAAGCGTATCATGATCGGTAATTGCAATGGTAAATGGCGGTTTATCATCAGATTGCGTATTTTGTGCGATTCTGTCCGCATATTTTCTTGCCTGTTCCAAAAATTGTTCAACTGTCAGTTTTCCGTCAGAAGCTGTCGTGTGATTATGGAGATTCACACGAAATGTCATATTTCTTGCACCATCAAAATCTTTTCCGATTGAAAAATCAACAGGAGTAAATTCATCCAGAAGTTTCTGCAGTTGTGATTTTCCCATTACCGAATTTAATTTGTATTCTTCACCTTCTTTTATCCCCATATGTTTTGCAAGATTTTTTATATATGCAAAATCGTCAGGAAAAGCTTCCATTGTCTTTTTAAATGTAGTTTTCAAGACATCTCCTGTATTTTCCGGAGTAATTGCCACAATATTCTGGACTTTCCCACGCCCTCTTAAAGAATTAATAAGCCACACAGCCCCTCCTATTAACACTGCCGCTGCCGTTCCTATTAATGCTTTTTTCCTGTTAGATAATACCACTTCGTCACTCTTTGGCTCGTTTAAATTTTTTGGCGGAATCATAGTATTTGACAGTGTATTCTGCTTTAATACCTCACTAAACGCACTACTCCCGTAAAATACAGGTGTATTTCTAAATTCAACTTTCATTAGAGACCTCATTTTTCCAATATAGTATAACATGTAAATATAAAAATTTGCGTTTGTAATTTACAATTAGTAATATGTTTATTTTTATTGTAATTTAAAAAGTGCAACCGGTAAGTTATGGAGAAGATTTATGAATAATAATGAAAATAATAATACGGAAGTTATACAATATGAAACATCAGGCACCTGCTGCAGATTAATGCAAGTCGCAATACGTGACGGGATTATTGAAGATGCAGTTTTTATGGGCGGCTGTAACGGAAATCTTAAAGGAATAAAATCTCTTATAAAGGGAATGAAAGTTGATGATGTAATAGAACGATTATCAGGAATAAGATGCGGAGACAAAATGACAAGTTGCCCCGATCAACTTGCAAAATGTCTTATTGAATATAAAAGTTCTAAACTCCAGCATATTAATTAAAAAAAAATTTCATCAACCACTAACTGAAACATAATTGCAGTATTACGGCTAAAACCAATCAGTGACATTAAAACTCTTTTCAAATTTGAAAAATCTGCTATAATAACTTTATAAAAAGAGAGGAGTTTATAATGGAAAATATAATCTTTAAAAGACGTTCTATCAGAAGTTTTGAAGACAAACCGGTTGAACCTGAAAAGGTAGAGAGAATCCTCCGTGCTGGGATGCAGGCACCGTCAGCCCATAATAAACAACCATGGGAATTTCTTGTGGTAACTGACAAAGATAAACGTGATGCCCTATCACAAATGAGTCCTTATGCGGGGATGGTGGCTTATGCTCCTGTTGCAATTATTGTTATAGGACATCCGGATTCAATGACAGAAAAATTTATGCCGCAGGATTTAGGGGCATGCACGGAAAATATATTACTGCAAATTGTTGAAGAGGGTCTTGGCGGCTGCTGGATGGGATTTTATCCTGACATGGCCCGTTGTGCAACTATTACAAATTATTTTAATCTTCCTGAAGACAGAATCCCGTTTTGTGTTATAGCACTTGGTTACAGCCAGCGTGAAAACTCGTTCGTTGACCGATACGATGCTTCTAAAGTTCATTTTAACAAATGGTAAACTTTACTATTGACAAATTTTTGTTATTAAGTGTATAATGCACACAAAGGAAAAATATGAATTACTTACACATTGAATTAACAAACAATTCATCCTCCAATTCATCCAAGTTTCACGATGGGACTTGTATGAATTTTGTTGTGTAAGTTTTTTAATATAACAAGATTTAAAATTTAAAAAGTCCCGTTTATGGCGGGACTTTTTTAGTGTGCAGACAAACAAAAGAAGGAAACGAATGATTTTAGCAGTTAACAATTACGAAACAAGAAAACAGCAGACACAACCGCAGTTTAAAGGAGTATTGGACGGAGCATTGACAAATACTTTGAGGACTCTTGACACAAATGATATGGCAAATGCGGTTTTAATAGACTTGGGGGCAATGGTTCTTCCGAGAACCTACTACGATACAAAAGAACGAAATAAATACGCAGGTGCGGAAACTTTTTTTCGTGAAATCAGCGGAACCGTTATAAACTGTCTTTCAGCAGGCATTCTGGCAAATATTATCGGACGTATTGCTTCAAAAAGGGTTATGCCTGATGTAAAAATAAACAATAACAGCTGGTTTTCTAATGATTCTATTAAAACTCTAAAATCAGCATGGGATAAAGGCAACGGTACAACAAGAAGTTATGCCGAAAACATTTTCAACAATCTTGAAGGTCTTGACGGAAGAAAAATAAACCGTTTCAGTGACATAAACTGGAGCAAAATCGACTGGATTGACGAAGCAAAATGGAAGAATATATTCTGGTATAACAGTGATTTTAAAGGGATTCAAAACAAATTAACTACAAAAGAAGGCTTCATTGAAACTTTCACACAAATTATCGACGACAAAAATATTAATAAATACGATAAAAAAAATGTATTAAAAATTATGGAAGCCCGCCTTACCAACGCACTGGGTGCAGGACGCGATACTGCGTTAAAAATCGGAGATGACAAGCTTACGGCAAAATTGGAAAATATTCTGCGTGATGCATATGATATGGGCAATGATGTTTTCACCAACAAAAATGTTTCTGTTGAAAAAGTTCTGCAAAAAATCAGCAAGATAAATAACATTAAAATTTTCGGAGCATTAACAACAGCCTCCGCTATCGGACTCACAAACCAGTACATCAACAGAAAAATTACAGAAAAACGCACCGGTAAAAAAGGATTTGTAGGTGAGGTAGATTTCACTTCAAATAATAAAAAGACCGCTGAAAAAGATAAAACGTTATGGCTTAAAAAACTTGTTGCATGTGCCGGTATGGCCGCAATGGTTTTAAGTGTTATGAGGGTAAAAAACTTTAAGGATTTTGTGAAAAAACTTGAATTTACAGGCCCCGTAACAGGCGGAAACGCAATCAAAACCGTTTACATGTCAACAATTATCGGAAGATTTCTTGCTGCAGACAACTCTACAGAACTCAGAGAATCAGTTACCAGAGACTATTTTGGATTTCTGAACTGGCTTGTATTCGGCGGTTTTGCGGCTAAAGGTGTTGCAAACATGCTTGATAAAAAAGCCGAAAATCTATTTAATATCTCAAAAGAAGGCAGGGGCATCAAACACTGGCTTAATGATATGAGCCTGAAAACACATAACGAAATCGCTGCCAGAGGTAAAGAATTTGCGAAAAAGAATCTGTGGAAACTTAATGCAGCACATCTGGGCGGACTGGCTTATTCATTTATAACACTCGGACTTGTACTGCCTATGATTAATGACAAAATGACAAAATATAAAGCCCGCAAAAACGCAAATGCAAAACCCGAAACACAAACATAGATTTTCAAATATGGTTTTTACCGCTTTTTGCCCGTGTAAAATGTAATTACACGTTCAGGCATAAGCATATGTATAAATTTTATAGTATTATATTGCTATGGAAATATATTATATTAATTCCGAAGAATTTTTAAAAACCCACGATTCTGAATTTTTGCGTAAATATACTGACGGATGTGAATTCAAATCAATGAAACGTTTTGTACAGCATGCCCTCGGCAGATATCTGGTAAAAACCGTAGCCGCAAAAATCTACGGACTGGATAATACAGAAATTACCATTGAAAACGATAAACCAAAATTCAAAAACGGCGGAATTTGTTTCAGTATTTCTCACAGCGGAAAATATATTTCAGCGGCTTTTGATAAAAATGAATGCGGACTGGATATAGAAGAAATGAAACCGCGGGATTTAGACTCTCTTTCCAAAAGATATGAAAGAGAATTTGCAACAATCGAAGATTTTTATAAATTCTGGACAGAATACGAAGCGGAAATTAAGCTTCAATCTCCGCCTGCAAATAAATATTCCTGTAAATTTCAGGAAAATTTCATGTTAACTGTTGTATCTGCTGATTCTACTTTTTTACAGCCATCTTGTATAAGTCATTACGACGCTTAATTATAGCAGGATTTGACAGATAATCCTCGTATTTACTTCTGTGGTTAATATAGCCGTAAGGAGAAATTTCTATTATTCTGTCTGCCACAGTCTGGATAAATTGATAATCCTGTGATGTAAAAAGTACTGTACCTGCATAGTCTATAAGAGCATTGTTCAAAGCTGTAATTGATTCCAGATCAAGGTGGTTTGTAGGTTCATCAAATATCATCACGTTTGATTCTTCAATCATCATTTTCGCAAGAATACAACGAACTTTTTCACCTCCTGACAGAACCTTTACCTTCTTATCCGCATCGTCACCTGAAAAGAGCATTCTGCCAAGATACCCGCGTAAAAAATTCACATGCTGATCCGGTGAATATTGTGCAAGCCATTGCATGATATTTAAATCAGATTCAAAGTAAAAATTGTTGTCTTTAGGGAAATAGGAATGAGTTGCCGTAACACCCCATGTAACTGTACCGGAATCAGGGGCGGTCTTACCTTCAAGAATATCAAAAAGTGTTGTAATTATCAGCGGATCTTTTGCAATAAACGCAATTTTTTCGCCCTGATAAACCTCAAAACTGAAATTCTTAAACAACAATTCACCGTCAACAGATTTTGTTAATCCGTTAACCGTCAATACATCCTTGCCCGGAATTTTCTTGTAATTAAATCTGATTCGCGGATATTGACGCGAAGACGGTTTAATTTCTTCAAGAGATAATTTATCAAGCATGTTTTTTCTGGAAGTTGCCTGCTTAGCTTTAGAGGCATTAGCACTGAATCTTGCAATAAAAGCTTTTAATTCTTCCATTTTTTCTTCTGTTTTTTTATTTTGTTCTTCCTTCTGTTTCTGAATTAGACGGCTTGCTTCCGACCAGAAAGAATAGTTACCCGTATATAGCTGAATGTTTTTGTAGTCAATATCCGCCATATGCGTACAAACTCTGTCCAAAAATTTTCTGTCATGTGATACAACAATAACAAGATTTGGAAAATCAATAAGAAATTCTTCAAGCCAGTTGATTGTATTCAGGTCAAGATGGTTTGTAGGTTCGTCCAGCAGCAGGATATCAGGGTTGCCAAAAAGTGCCTGTGCAAGAAGAACCCGAACCTTTTCGCTGCCCGCAAGATTTTTCATCTGTTCGTAATGCAGTTCGTCAGGAATTCCTAATTCCGACAATAAAGATGCAGCCATTGATTCCGCCTGCCAGCCGTCAAGTTCTGCAAACTCTTCTTCCAGATGTGCAGCCTTAATCCCGTCTTCATCATTGAAATCAGGTTTTGCATATAAAGCATCACGCTCTTTCATAATATCATAAAGTTTTTTATGCCCCATAATCACTGTATCTATAACACTGTAATCATCAAATGCAAAGTGATCCTGACGCAAAACAGCAATTCTCTGCCCCTTTGATACACTAACTTCGCCGGATGTCGGTTCAATTTCACCGGATAAAACCCTTAGAAGTGTACTTTTTCCCGCTCCGTTTGCCCCGATAACTCCGTAGCAGTTTCCGGAAACAAATTTTATGCTTACATTCTCAAAAAGTGTCTGCGAGCCAAATCTCACCGTTAATTTATTTGTTGTTATCATAATTCTTCCCTATTTAAATTTCAGCTTTTAATATTTTATCACAAAAATACTTGACAAATTGTTAGGGTTACCTTACAATAAATTTGTTAGGTAATCCTAACATAAAACGGGGTAAATTATGAGAGTAAACACTGTAAGTCTATATAGCAGTCTTTATACCGGTAGTTCCGCCATTATACTTCCTTTCGGTAACAGAAATAATATAAAAACTGATTATGCAGACTTACGTGTGTTTCATCATCACATTTACGAATACAAAAAAGGTATAAGAAATCTTATTCTTACAACCGAAAAAGCAAAATACCGCAACACAATCGAACAAAGACTTCAACACGAAAACATTGATTATGTTATCCATGAAATTGATAACAATAAAATTAATGTATATTTTGGAGAAAAACCCTGCGTTGATGTTGTAAAAACCTTTAATCCGAAATTAAATAAACTTACACCGGAACAGGATTTTATGCTCGGCATAATGCTGGGATACGACAGGGTAAGACAATGTGAAAGGTATATGAAACTCAAACAAATAAAATTAAACGAAAAATCCTAACTTATTGTTTATCATATTATTAACACTATGAAGTTATACTTGTTTATTTTTATAATAAACAAGTTTTTATTAATAAAAATACCTGATGGCATAATTATTAACCGTTCATTTACAAAATTACTTAATATGACTATCCCCGCAATGTCCGCCGTTTCTATATCCTATTCCGGCACGGTAACCCGATATTGAATACATAAGCGGCAAGGCAGGTTCTATCCATTTTAAACCTGACATTACTGCAACGGTTGCAATATCATCCGTATGAAGTCCTATATCCAGAGGTTCAGGTCTGCGTTCTTCAAAAAGAGCTTTAGGTTTATGCATATGTTTCTGATGTTTATCTTCAAACATAGGGTTAATAATTTTGTTTCCTATAAGATTTGCAATGGCACTACCGCCAATCACGCCCGTTACAAGGATTCCGCCTATCATTCCCAATGCACGATGGGCCTTTGAGGTCACTTTACATTTTTCCATAAGTCCAAGAGCAGCTCCTGCTCCTATATTACAAAGAAAAATGTTGGCAAGATATTGATACGAACCCTCTTTTATCTTGTCCGGAACCCGTTTTTTCCAGTGGTTATGCGTAATCATATCACCGGCAATTCCTCCTGCAATTCCTCCGGCAACAGGAATTAAACCGAACAGCGACAGTCTGCCTATTTCTGAAAAAATTTCCTTTGAAGTTACGTTTTCGGGATCCGGAATAAGTTTATTAAGTAAGTTTTTACCGTTTGTGTTGTGTTCAAATTTTTTAAATAAAGTTTTTAATTCGCTGTATTTTAAAATTTTTGTTTTTGCCTTTTCAAGAATAGCGGAAGTCTTCTTATCAACAAAGTTATTTGTCAAAAACTCCGAAACAAGACCGGATGCATTATTTTGCAATTCTTTTATTGATTTTGGCATTTCTTTTTTAAAAACTTTATCAGTAATCTTGGGTGCTGCAAGTGCCGACCCTACGGTAAATGCCATAGTTGACAGCGTGCGTATTGCAGCTTTTTTCTTATGTTTTTCAGGGGCTTTATTAATTTCATGTACAGAATATACTGCCGCACCTGCCACCAGGACTGCCGGCATAGCTTTACGAAATTTTTCGACCAGAATAGGCTGATCCAAAAATTTACCTGCTATTTTCAGGGTATTCATTGATTTCTTCTTTCCTTATAATATTGTACAAATTCGTTGTATTTTTCAGGGTGTAGCTTAGTAAATTCGGTAAATGCAACCAATCGGTCAAGAATATTTTCTGAAATTATGTGTTCAATTTTACAGGCATTTTCACAGGCTTCTTCATGTTCCGCACCGAGAATTTTTTCAAAAAAATCCTGAATATGATTATGCTTGCTCAAAACCTCTACAGCATATTTTTTACCTGATTCCGTTAACGACAGCGTCTCATATCTGCCGTAATTAACAAAATCCAGCTCATCAAGTTTTTTCAAAGCTTCCGTAACAGATGCTCTGCTGACATTCAATTCTCTTGAAATATCAACAGCACGAACCTTTTCGCTATGCAAAAGAATATTATATATTGCTTCAAGATAGTCTTCCAAACTTGATGACAACTTTATTTTTTCCATAAAAAGTACACTCCGAATTGACTGTAAAATAATTGTAAGGTAAGCCTAACATTTTGTCAAGTACCATTGTTATTGATATTCCATTATATAATCATCCATGACAAAACCGTTGCCGATATCAGTCACAACTGAATCTATCGTTTGAAATCCCCATTTTTTATAGGCATTAATAGAGTTTATATTTTGCTTGTTAACAGTCAGACGGATTTTTCTGCCGCCGGCAATTTTTTTTATTTTCTCAAAAGCCTTTGTTCCAAGCCCTTTATGTCGAAATTCTTTTGAAATATAAATTTTTGAAAGAAACAGATAGCCTTCCTTATCTGAAAGTCCGAAATATCCTGCTTTTTCGTTATTTTTTATAATGTAATAATATGTGTAATGTTCATTTGCAATTTGATTTTTAATTGCGTTTTCCGATTGAAAATTTTCAACCATATAATCAATCTGTTTATCTGATAAAAGTATAGGCCAGTATTCATGCCAGATTTTTGAAGCAAGTTCCGCGAGTTCTTTTATATTTTCAGCTTTTTCAAATGTAATCATATCCACCTGCACTGAATTAAACATAAGTCTTCATTTTGAGAATTTTGAAGCCTGTGAACAGTGGTCAAATCATCTTGAAACTCTATTTGCGAAATGACTTTTTCTCCAAACTTTAATTCTTTTTTATAAATCATATCAAGAGTTTTAATTTTGTGAGAAGTTTTGAAATCAAAGTCGAGAGGCTCAAACGCCCAGACGATATAATTTCCGTTATTGGCGTGTTCATTGACATCAAGGTCATTGTATCTGACTTCAAATTCTTTTTGAAAATCTATTTTTTCCGGAGATTTAATTTTTTCAAACGAGAGGTCGTCCTCTTTTTTTTCATAAGGCGGCATACCGGGATTGTTGTCAAGAGCAGTATTAATCGGGATTAGTGCACGGGAGTCAATATCCACAAGCGACCAGACGCTTGCAATTCTGCCGAGTAATTTCTCATTGTCCCAAAATTCAAAATCCCTGTATGCAAAAAGTTTGTTGTAGCCTCTCGGCTTAGTTTTCAAGGTTAAATCGTAAACTCCGACGGGGTAATCTTCAAACTCCATATGATATTTAATCAAAAACCATGCAATATTTTTTGGCGTAATGTAAGAGTAGCCAAATCCGTTATCCTCGGCATTTTTACTTGCTATATCCTGCAGATAATTCAACATGGTAAAAGGTTTGAGGGCAAGGTTGTGATCCATTTCGGAATATTTTACTTTGATATTTTCAACATAACCGTTTTCTATCATAAATTCATATTAGCACAGAAAATATAAAATGTATTAAATAAAAACACCACCCTGTTTTCAGGGGACAGAAACGGTGTCTTGCGGAGTCTTGCAAAATAGTTCAAGATAAAAAAGATAGAAACAAAGAAAGGATAAAGAAAATGGCATTAAAAGATTTTTTTAACAAAATAAGCAACTCTGACAGAATCTATACGGCAGAAGATATCGGAAGAATGGATTCAGAAGAATTTATTGCAAACGAGCCTGCAATAGATTATCAGCTAAACAATTTGGGAATTCCGAGAGAAGCTGAACTTGCGGCTTCTGATGAAGTGTATGTGCGAAGTTACACCCGTGATGACGGCACGAAAGTCCGTGCATATTACCGCTCAAAACCGAATTCCTCAGCAGTAGCAGAAAATTCTGCAAACCAATCCCCCGTTCTTTACGGAGGAATTCAATACGATGACTATAAAAATACCGCAGATAAGTCGTTTTTATCCGATATAAAATTTGATAACTCACTAAATCCGCTCTCTTACCTGCCGGAGAATGTTTATTTGCAGATTCCACAAGAGATGACCGCTGAAGAGAAAATATTTGATAGGTTAAGTAGGATAGCAAGTTGGAGTGGAGAAGTTTCTGGTAAAAATATCGGTCTATTCCCTGTTGCCGGAGCAAATCTACAAAATGCAAGAAGAGATTTTAAATATGCAAAAGATAATAAAAATGCATATATTGTACAATCCCGTTCGGAAATAAAAAATAAAGGACTGAATAATCTGATGGACAAAGTCGATATTCCTAAAAATTCGCGTGGCGTAATTTATGATTATAACTCCAGACAATCAAAACAGCTTTTCAAATCACCTGAAATACAGGACTATTTACGTAAAAATTATTCAGAATTATTAAGCAATAAACAAGATAATACTACTGAAATCGAATTTAAAAAACATAATTTGTTTGATGATAATTACTACGGGCTTCAACACTGCACATTGTATAACCCTCACATAACTTCTGACGGGTATTTTAGCGGAGCGATTGTTGATTATTATGATTTTGAACATAGAAAAGGAAATAATTTATCAACAAAAATCAACAACTGGGGTTATTCAATGCAGGAAAAAGGGCTCTTAGAAAATCAGTTTAACATATATGTTATTCACGAAAAACTGTGGTAGAATGAATATATGAATAAAGATATAAAAGGGCTAATTGTTTATTTATTATTAATGTCTATCATATGGACATTTCCGTTTTTGACTTTATTGAGTTTTTTAGCGGCATATTCAGTCAGTGATGATGGTAATGAACCTTTAGCCAATTTGTTCTTAATACTTGCTGGTGTCGTTCTTATTTTATATTTCATTCTGCCGGTTATACTGACGTACTTTGCAATAAAGAAACACTGGAGCAAGTATCTGGATAGGTTCTTTTTACATAAATGGTGGCCTACAATATTATTACTATTCTTTATTTTCCTTCATTCAACTGAACATATTTTTAATTTCAGATTTGGATCTGAGAATATTGTATGGGGGCCTGTTTGTTTAATAGTCTTTATCACTGAAATATTTATAGCCCCTACATACTATTTTACCTACTTAAACCTGTTAATTTTCAGAAAAAAACTACTGAAATTCGCTGAACAAAATACTTAGACTATCCGTTTAACATATATTATTCACGAAACATTGTGGTAGAATGGATATATGAATAAAGATATAAAAGGGTTAATTGTTTATTTGTTATTAATGTCTATCATATGGACATTCCCATTTTTGGTGCTATATTTTTTCTTTGGGGCATTATACTATGACAATAGTACATTATTAGTTATTTTGTACTTATTACAAACAATAGCCTTTTTTATTCTTTATTTCATTCTGCCTGTCATACTGACGTACTTTGCAATAAAGAAACACTGGAGCAAGTATCTGGATAGGTTCTTTTTACATAAATGGTGGCCTACAATATTATTACTATTCTTTATTTTCCTTCATTCAACTGAACATATTTTTCATTATATATCAAGTTCAGACAAATTTCTGACGTCGTGTATTTGTCTGATAGCCATTATTTCAGAAGTATTTATAGCCCCTACATACTATTTTACCTACTTAAACCTCTTAATTTTCAGAAAAAAACTACGGAAATTCACTGAACAGAAAACTCCAGAAAAGTAAATTTATGCCTTTGCAATATTTAGGTGTCGGCTCTCATCATTAAAGATTTTCTGTTTTATCCTGTCAATTTGATTTCCGGTACGGGTGAGAAAGTTTACATCATGGTTGCGGGTTCTTTTCGGAGATTTTATCATACCCCAGAGTTCCCCCGCACTTATTTTATCTTTTTTATCAAGTTTACAGTAATCAATCATTAATTTAAGATACCCTTCGACATATTTTAATTGCTTTTCCCGCGGAAGCTTAAGATATTGCTGCATTGTAATATTCGGGTTAAGTCCGAGTTCTTTTGCATATTTAGTCTTAACCTGATTCAGTGACGTTTGGTTCATTTGAATTAATCCGCCGTATAAAATCTTACCGTTTTTGCCTTTACAAATCGAAGCAGGGTTCCAGCCGCCTGATTCATGATACATCAGTGCAAGCAAATCCTCAGGAGAAAATTTCAGCTCACGGGCCATTTCGACAACTTCCTGCAAAAATTTATCTGATAAGTTTGGTACTGAGTCCTTAAGCTTACTTTTTAACTCCGCAGCATACTGAGCAATACTTTGTTGTGTATCGTCAACGATTGACCTGCTTGGTTCCGGAGAATTGAAAATACTGGCACGAGCATGTTTCAACATGTTCTCTGTCTTTACTGAACTGTTTAAACCTGTAAGTGTTTCCGTAAATCCTATGCCGCCGATTTCACTCATTTTTTTATCTGTCCTTTCTACAACATGAATATATACGGAATTCTTATAACAAGACTTTAATAAGTATTAAACAAACTTAACAATTATTTCTTCAAATAATCAATAACCTCATCAACATGCCCTTTAACCTTAACTTTACGCCATTCTTTTTCAATACTGCCATCGGTATTCAAAATAAAAGTAGAACGTTCAATCCCCATATATTTACGTCCATACATGGATTTTTCTTTCCAAACTCCAAAATCTTCAGCAAGCTTATGTTCTGTATCTGAAAGAAGAATAAAATTAAGACTTTGTTTCTCCTTAAAGGATTTGTGACTTTTTATCGAATCCGGACTAACACCGATAACTTTGCCATATTGAGTTAAACGATTCATATTGTCACGAAAATCACATGCCTCCTGAGTACAACCGGAAGTGTTATCTTTCGGGTAAAAATAGAGAATTACCCGCTCTCCTTTAAAATTATCAAGCGAAAATTCTTTTTCGTTTCCGTCTGCGTCAAGTGCAGGCAATCTATGTTCTGTCATACTTATCTCCTAATTATATTAATACCGCTAATTATAGCATTACTATAAAATTTCAACAAGTACAAAACCTCAAACATTTTCCCTTATGACATAATCATCCGTGTAACAATTTGTCAAATCATTTAAAACTAAATAAACTAGATATATATAATTAAATTTACATAAAAGACAGGAGAAATAATGGAAGGAATTAAGAAAAAGTTTGGGCCTCTGGCAAATATAGAATTTGATAAGTTATTTTTAGGCCAGATATTTTCACATTTTGCGGATGCAATAGTACAATTTTTGCTTGTAGCTTTGCTTTTGCAGCTATCCGACAGTGCAGGAAAATCAATAGCAATTATGTTTTTTGTATTTTTGCTCCCGCAATTTTTAGTCAGCCCGTTTTCGGGTGCATTGTGCGACCGTTTCTCCAGAAAAGCAATTCTTTCCATAAGCTGTCTGTTTAGAGTACTGGCTGTAGGTGCACTAATCTTATGCTTCCGTCATTTATCACCAAATTTAATTTATATATTTGCATTTATTTTAGGAACAGGGGCTGCATTTTTCTATCCCGCCAAAATGTCTGCCGTTACCAATATTATAAACAGCAATCATTTAAAATTTGCTAACGCTCTTACATCCTCTATAGGAGCAGTTGCTCTCTTATTCGGGGCTTTTGCCGCAAATTCGCTTATAAATCTAGGAAATATCCGAGCCTTTTCAGTTATTCTCGGAATGTATCTTGCAGCCGCAATTATAACTGCTTTGATAAAGTTCGCTATTCCTCAAAATTATTTTACGTCAGGACATACAAAGAATGATATGACTATTGCCTTAAATTATTTAAAAAATCATAAAAAAGCACTATATCTTGTAGGATTGTCTATTTGTCTGCAATTTATTGTTGCTGCATTTTCCAACACTCTTAATGCATTAATTACCGATTATTACGGTTTAAGTTTTGCGGATTTAACATATCTAAGAACACTTCTCGGAATAGGAATTATAGCAGGTATGGGAGCAGCAATATATTTTGCCCGTATAATGAGGATTCCGCATTTATTTGCCAGCAGCTTTATACTCCTTTGTTTAGCACTTGTTACAGCACCGCTATGCAAGTCCGTAGGAAATGCCTGGATTTGGCTAATCCCTATCGGAATGGCAGACGCCGTTGTGCTTGTTATGCTTGATACAATTCTGCAAAAAGTTACTCCCGACAGAGTACGCGGTAAAGTTTTCGGTTTACAATTAACATTTTGTACATTCAGCTTTCTAATCGGAACCGTAATTGTTGCAAATATTATAGGTTTTATTAATCCTTTAAATGTATTTAAAGGTATAGCGATTATATCTTTTGTTTTAGCAATCGCTGTTCTTATCTTTGATAAATCTTTCAGATATTTTCTGCTCAAAGCAACTCTGGGGCATATCTTTCTGCTTCTCTTCCGATACAAAGTTGAAGGAGCCGAAAATATTCCGAAAAAAGGCAAAGTTATTTTAGCAGGTAACCATACGGGACACTTAGATCCATTTATTGTTCAGATGGCAACTCACAGACAGTTATGGTTTATTACTGGACCAGCTGCGTTCAAGGTACCGATTGTACGACATTTTTTGAAATATTTTAATGTTCTGCCTCTCAAATTCGGAAAGGGTTTGGAAGCTCTGGATGCAGCTAATATAAAATTAAACAGAGGCGAAGCGGTAATAATTTTTCCAGAAGGTAAATTTACCAGAGATGGCAATTTGTGCAAATTTAACCGCGGCGTCGGGTTAATGGCAAAAGCAACAAACGCTCCTGTTATTCCTTTTGCAATTAAGGGTGGTTTTGAGACATGGGGCGGAAATCGGAAACTTCCGAAGTTATTCAATACGATTGTAATTCAATTCGGACAGGCAATAACCGAATTTGAAAGAGATGAAAAAGAAATCGCTCACGAATTACAGACACGCGTAAACTTTATGAAAAAATCACTTGAACGCCGTGCGTTTTATAAAATCAACCATGAACTGCATTCAAATTTTCTTGATTTAATGCAGGAAAAAGGTGATATTTACGGACAGGTAAAGGCTCTTTCTCTCAAAACTAAAAACGGTTATGAAGAATTAAGTTATCTTGAAATCGGACGCAGAGCAAAGAAATTTGCAAATTACCTTATAGAAACAATAGGAATACAACGAGGAGACAGAATTGCCATAATTTGTGAATCACGGCCCGAATTTGCCGTCGGCATTTTTGCTTCAATCCAGACAGGTGCAATAACCGTACCCCTTGATGTAAAATTAACGGTTCCGGAGCATACACATATTTTAAATGACTGTAACCCGAGACTTATACTTTGTTCAAGCCACTATTTGAATCATGCAATAGAAGTTAAAAATAATGTGTCATCTGTTGAACAGATATTTGTTCTTGATGACGAAGAAAGAGAACATCAAGAAATTAAATCAGTTTCATCTATTGAAGCAGATATCGAAAAAAATATTGGCAGACCGCGTTCTTTGGATGAGACTGCTCTCATTGTTTACACATCAGGCACTACCGGTAATCCTAAAGGAGTTATGATTAGTTTCGGCAATATTTATTCCCAGTTAAGAGATTTTGAATATATGTTTAAACTCACACATGAACATACTCTATTATCTATTCTTCCTTTGAACCACCTTTTGGAACTGGACTGCGGCTTTTTCGGAATGCTGTATATGGGTGCAAAAATCATCTATATAAAATCTCTTAATCCCAAAGAACTCACAACCGTTATGAAAGAAAAAGGAATTACTAACATGATTGTGGTTCCTCTGGTTGCCAAAATGCTTAAAAACAGCATAGACAAACAAATTAAAAAGCAATCCCCCGTTGCACAGAAGGCGTTTCAAATTTTATACAAAACCGCCGGATTTATGCCACGGTCTATACGCCGTATAATGTTCAAATCAGTAATCGACGGACTGGGAGGCAAGTTGGAATGTTTCATTTGCGGAGGTGCACCTCTGGAAGACAATGTTGCGGAATTTTTTAACAGAATCGGCGTACCGGTCTTCCAAGGCTATGGTTTAACAGAAACTTCTCCTACAATTTCCACAAACAGATACGGACATAATAAAATAGGAACTGTTGGTCAACCGCTGCCATCTGTTATGGTAAAAATTGCTGATAACGGAGAAATTCTTGCAACCGGTCCGAATATTATGCAAGGATATTATAACAAACCTGAAATGACATCGGAAGTAATCGACGAAGACGGATGGTTCCATACCGGTGATATCGGTGAAATTGATAAAGACGGATTTATTAAAATTACCGGAAGAATTAAAAATATGATTGTACTTGGAGGAGGTAAAAAAATATTTCCGGAAGAAGTTGAAGCTGTATTGGAAACTTCAGAACTTATTAAGGAGGTCTGTGTAATGTCTTTGCTTATTAAATCCGGAAATAAAGCCGGTACGGAAGAAGTCGGTGCTATTATTGTTCCTTGTGATGATTTGTTGAATAAATCAGATGAAGAACTCTCTAAAATATTGGACGCTGAAGTTAAAAAACTTTCTGAGGCAAATCTGGCACCTTACAAAATTCCGACCGTTGTAGTTATTCACCGTGATGAGCTGCCGAAAACATCAACAAGAAAAGTTAAACGCAAAGACTTAAAAGAATGGTATGAAAAGTTGGAATTGAGATGAAACATTTGGTTGAACCCATAGGTGGAAAAAACAGATTAGAGATGTGGAAGAATATCTTGCAAAAAGAAGCAAACTAAACAGGTTATTGTTTGTATATAAACAAACTCACATTATAAGATTCAAAACATAAGAAGATAAGATTGATTTAAAAAGTTAAAAATGCCCGTAAGGAACAACATCTTACACAAGCAGATTTGGCGATTGCTGCAAATGTCGGGGTAAGGTTTCTTGTTGCCCTGAAAAACGGAAAAGAAACCGCACAAATTGGGAAAGCCATAAATGTTTGTCATGCATTGGGGATTACAATAGATGTCAAATCTCCTTATGAAAAAATTTAAGAGGTAAATGTTGAGTAATTCTTTGAACGTATTTTTGAATGATAAACATATCGGAATATTAGAACAAGACAGTAATGGCGGTATAATTTTTCAATATTTGAACAATGCTGACAGAAGCCATTAGAAGAAAATGCACTCGAAAAATTTATCAACGAACTCCCCCTAAAACCATTGGCAACAGGGATTGAAGATATGCGATTATCTTTAGCCGGTGCACAGGATAAAACCTCTGCGATTGTTATGTTCGGTGCATTTGTGCAAGGTTGAGAGTTTTTGAACTTAAGCCACATATCAATCATTTTGACTGTCTCAACTTGGTTTTCCATTGTCTCAAAATCCTTGTAATACTTGGTACAACACATTCATCACCCGTTTTGAGACAGAAGTCAAGTCATTTAATCAAAATACTTTATTAAGAACTTATTAAGAATAAGCACTCAGAAAATTGACAAAGTGTCTGCTATAGTTTACACTATAAATATGAACAAGCGAGTTGTAAAAATTGCCCAATTAGCAAATAACAAAGCTCCATTTATAGAATGGATGAATTCGCTTGATAAAAATACAAAAATAAGAATTCAAAGCAGGTTAACAAGATTATTGGAAAATAATTTTGGGGACCATAAGAAAATAGACAATGAAATATCTGAACTAAGATTTAAGTTTGGAGCCGGTTATCGGATTTATTTTACTGAAATGGATAATATAATCGTCTTACTTATTAATGGCGGCGATAAATCAACACAAAGCAAAGATATCATAAAAGCCAAAAGTATACTTCAAGAATGGAGAAACTTACAATGAAAGAATTAAAACATACTATTGATTTAGAAAATTATATTGTTAATGACTTAAAAACTGATGAAGATATTAAATTATACCTAAATGCGAGTTTAAAAGATTATATTGAAGATGGTGATTTTAATTCTTTTTATCGAGCATTAGAAATTGCCATCAAATCAAGAAATTCAATCTCAGGTTTTGCAAAGAAAATTGGCATGTCAAGAACTCATTTATATAGTTTGTTTAAAAATGAAAAAGAACCTAAATTCTCAACTATTGTAAAAATATTCCATGAATTAGGTTATGAACTTGAAATTGCGTAAATATCCAAATCTTATTGATAATTTAGGGTATCTCAAATTGTAAGCAAAAATAAAATTGCACTTTGTTGCACTCATTTGCACTGCCTAAAAATAGGCTTTGTGGGCGGGTTAGACCCTGAAATGAATTCAGGGTGACAGAATTTTAGTGCAAAAGAGTGCAAGAAATGAGTACTTGAGTGCAGCGGATTTTCGGTAGGGCGATGCGAGGCTAGACGAGCAAGCCCGTAAGGTGTCGGTCGGACGTTACTCCGCCGACACCCCGAATAATCCAAGACAAAATGACCGGTACATCTCAATACTAAAAAACAGCCTCAATCGTGCTGTCTGTTTGATTTTTTATTAAATTTTCCCCGTCTCAATGTCCCAGAAACCTATTAGACACTAAAAAAGAGCCTTTTCGGCTCTTGTTGTAAAATCTGGGCCGCAGTGGACTCGAACCACCGACCTCACCCTTATCAGGGGTGCGCTCTAACCACCTGAGCTAGCAGCCCGCATTTGTCAGAACACCTTTATACTGGGGTCCCACTCGCAAGTTTTAATGTACTATAAACATTTTTTAAAATCAAGACCTTTTATTACTTTGAATTATTAACAACTGTTACAAATTTTAATTTTATTGAATTTTCTATCTTCGTATGACGTTATTATATTTAAGAGAGGCTGTTTTTATGATTATTATTGATACCGACCTGACAACCCTAATGCAAAAGCTTAATATCTCTGCTTCCAAAATGCAGGAATACTCTATGATGTCCGTTGAAGACATCGTCGAGGCCGAAGCCGCTGCAGGAAATCAGGAAGCCGTAGCTTATGCAAGAGAATTATTTACCAATCCGGATCAGCTTGTCAAAATCTTTAAACTGGCTGACCCAAAAAATAAACTTGAAATTCTTGAAGAAATGACTGCTCAGCAGCTTGCTCTTTTCCTTCCCGAAATGGAAGAATCAGATTTAACAGAAGGATTGAAATATTTTACTCAGGATAAATTACTTGCAATGCTTGAGAGTATTCCTCCGGAACAGCTTGTAAATACTGTATTTGAACTTTTTTCTCAGGAAGAAATTATTCAGCACATGCCTGAAGACCAGCTTAATAAGTTTTTAACAAGCACTGATATGGATAAAGACAAGATTATGGAACATATGAAACAGATTCCGCCGGAATTTATTGCCCAGATGATAGAAGCCGTAACCGGCCAGCCTGTTGAAGAATTAAATAATGATAAAATGCTTGAACAGATAAACGGATTTAATCCGCTGGAATTTCAAAATGCACTTTTATCAATGCAGCCTGTTGCAAAGCAGCAGCTTACACTGGGGCTTGCAAAAGAAGATACCAAACTGTTTCAGTTGTTTGACGCAAGAGCATATACAAATATGATTAATACTTACAAACAACAGCCTGAACTGGTAAAAGCTATGGACGTTATTGAGGAAGACCAAAAAATTAAAATGCTTAAAGAACTTCCTAATGACCTGCTTTCAATCGTAATAACCCAGATTGATGCAAGAGATTTTGCTGATTTGTTAATCAGCAGATGTCCTGAAATTCTTGCTCAGATTATTGCAAGATAAGTTCCAGAGCTGTATCTATTGCTTTTTGCGTAAAACAGAATTTCATTAATTTTCTCGGTAAAAATTTCGGGAGACGAAATTCTTTTACTAATAATTTGCCCTCATAAAGAGCTGAAACATAAACCAGTCCTACCGGTTTTGTTTTTGAACCTCCTGTAGGGCCGGCGATTCCCGTTGTGCAAATTGCTAAATCACAGTTTGTACGTTTATGCAAGCCTTCGGCCATAGCTTTTGCACATTCATAACTAACTGCAGTATATTTTTCCAAGAATTCTTTATCTATATAAAGCATTTCTTCTTTAGCTTCATATGCATATGTAACGAAATTAAGCTTTACAAATTCGGAACTTCCCGAAATATCTGTCAGTCTGGAACTTAAAAGTCCGCCGGTACAGGATTCGGCAGTTGCCGCAGTAAGTTGTCGCTGCTTTAAAATGTCAGTAAGTTTTATAAGATTTCTGTCAAACATAATTCTATTTTATCCCAAATTTTCAAAAATTAATCGGATAAGTTCAATTTTAAAAAAGTAATTGTTTTATCGCCGTAACTTTTTTGTTTGAGAACTTCAAAACCCGAAAAATCAACATCCGTAACATGTTCCAGAATAACAAAATTGTCGGCTATCGTCTTTACGGCCTGCAGACTTGCTTCATAAATTCCGGAAAAATAAGGCGGGTCAATGTAAATTACGTCAAACCTTTCTCCAAGTTTCGGTGCAAGTTTAAGGCAGTCACCCCTCAAAAGGACAGGGGAAGGATTAAATTTAGAAAAATTATTTTTTATTATATGAAACGCTCCGGGATTCTTTTCTATGGCACAAACATTTGAAAAACCTCTTGATATTGCTTCAAGACCCATAATTCCGGAACCTGCAAACATATCAAGGAAACTTTTACCTTCAAAATCAATCATGGCCTGTAATGTATTGAAAATACCCATTCTGACTTTAGATAGAGTCGGACGTGTAATCTTTTCATCCGGTGCAACAACTTTTTGTCCTTTAAATATGCCTGCTGTTATATTCATGTAACTATTTTACAATGAACAAAATTTAGTGTATAATATTGCCACAAGGGAGTGATATGTCAAATCTCAGAGAGAATAAAACAGAAGTTATAGTCGTTGGTGCCGGTCCTGCAGGTATTGCGTGTGCGATTACAGTTGCAAGAGCCGGTCATAAAGTAGTTCTGATTGAACGCGGAAGATTTGCGGGCAGTAAAAATATGTTCGGCGGGGCAATTTATGCAAAACCGACACGGGAAATTTTTCCAGATTTTGAAAAAACCGCTCCGCTAGAAAGAAAAAATATTGAACATAAATACGCAATATTAGGCGAAACCGACGGAACGGTTATTTCGTATCAAAACAGACATGAACTTCCCGTAAGCTATACTGTATGCCGCGGCAAGTTTGACCGCTGGATGGCGGAAGAAGCTAAAAAAGAAGGGGTTACTCTTGTTGAAGAAACCGTTGTCAGAGAATTAATAGTTGAAAATGAAACCGTCGTCGGGGTTAAGACTGAACTGGAAGATTATTATGCTGATATTGTCGTACTTGCAGACGGGGTAAATTCACTTCTTGCAAAACAAATAGGCCTCAGAGGAGATATTGAACCGAAAGATGTTGCTGTCAGTGTTAAAGAGGTGTATAAACTTGATAAAAACAAAATAAATGACAGATTTCTTGTGAACGATGATGAAGGCTGTATTTATGAATTGTTCGGCGGTTCTATGCTGGGGAAATTAGGACTCGGATTTATTTATACAAATAAAGAGTCTGTCAGCATTGGACTTGGAATTACTCTTGACGAATTTGAAGAAGATGAAACCAAACCTTATGAATATCTTGACAAATTGAAAAAACATCCCGTAATTGCACCTTTGATTAAAGACGGTGAGTTACTCGAATATTCGGCACATTTGATTCCGGAGGGCGGATTTAAGAAAATTCCTACACTTTGCGGAGCGGGAGTAATGATTGTCGGAGATGCCGCAATGCTTGTCAATAACCTGCACTGGGAAGGTACAAACCTTGCTATGATTAGCGGAAAACTTGCAGGAGAAACGGCCGTTGTAGCTCTTTCCAAAGGCGATTTTAGTGAAAATGCCCTGAACAGATACACTGAAGAACTTGAAAACAGTTTTGTAATGAAGGATTTGAAAACATACAGAGAATTGATGGATATTATCCACACAAGAAAAGAATCCTTCCTGAAATATTATTTGCAGAAGGTGAATTCTTTCTTTGAAATGTTTACATCGGTAAATAGTGTTCCAAAACGTACACTTTACTGGAATTTTATAAAAAACTTTTTCAAAGACAGAAGCCTGAAAGAACTTTTTAAAGACGCATGGGCCATAATTAAATTACTATGGAGCATTATGATTAAATGACAATAGACGACAAACTTTCTACAATTAAATACGAACCTGATACAAATTCACATTTAAATCCGGATTTTGAACAGTGTAAAACCTGTGAATCCAAGATTTGTACAAGAGTTTGTCCTGCAGGAGTTTACGAGTGGATGGAAGAAGAAGAAAAACTGCTCGTCAAATACGAGAATTGCCTTGAATGCGGAGCCTGCAGAATCGCTTGTGAAAAAAAATGCCTTAAATGGGAATATCCTAAAGGCACCAAAGGAGTAATTTTTAAAAGAGGATAATAAGTAAAGGAGAAGATTATGAAAGAAGAATACAGCAACAGACAACGCCGCTGGTATGATAAAGACCCTGTATTATCACAGGCAATCTCAACACTGGAACAAAGCGACGATGAAACCCAGATCAGAATAGCATTAAATTTAATTAAAATTATTATCGAACACAATATCGAAGATGAAAAATACGAAGCAGTTGAAGATATTATTAACGCTGTAGGCTCAGGAGTTGAAGAAAACAGACGCGGACGCTGGTATGATATTGATTCAACAGTAAGAACCGCAATGAACATGCTCCAGAATTGTCCTGAAGCAACACAGAGAATAATTGCAAAAGAAATGGCAAAAATGGTCGTTGATAAAATTAAGACCAATGCCGATGATGAAGATGAAGGCGAAGAATAACGTTTTCTATTAATAATCAACAAATATGACGGACAAAATTGTCCGTCATATTTTAATTGCATATAAAATGCACTACTTAGACAAATGTTAATATTTGATTAATTTTTCAATTAATTATTATGTTCAATGATAGACTTGATAGTGTAAAAAAGTTTAGTAGAAAGGGAAGTAAACATGATTAGTGAAAAAATGGAAAAAGCATTTAATGAACAGATTAATGCTGAATTATACTCTGAATATTTATATTTATCAATGCAGTCATATTTTGAAAGTTTAAACTTAAAAGGGTTTGTAAACTGGATGACTGTTCAGGTTCAGGAAGAACATGCCCATGCAATGGGTATGTTTAATTACGTTCACGAACGCGGCGGCAAAGTTGAACTTGAAGCCATTGCAAAACCAGAAACCAAATGGGCATCACCGTTAGAAGTGTTTGAACATGTGTTAAAACATGAAGAACTGGTAACATCAAAGATTAATGCATTAATGGATGTTGCGGAAGATGTAAAAGACCGTGCCGCACTTTCTTTCTTAGACTGGTATTTGAAAGAACAGGTTGAAGAAGAATCAAACGTAGGCGGTGTTCTTGCAACATTAAAACTCATAGGAGATGATAAAAAAGCATTATTAATGCTTGATAAAGAATTGGCAGCAAGAACATTTGTTGCACCTGTTATCGGTTAGAATTTATTTTCACCGCATGAAGAGGAGGTTAAGTGTCTAACCTCCTCTTCGTTTTTTATAATCCCATAATATAGCCGTATGGCGTATTTTTGTAAAAATTTATGTAACTAGTTTGCCTTTCAAAAAAAATTAATATACAATATTTATTAACAGAAATTTGGGAGGATTGGCTTAATGCCGGAATTAGCAAGAAAATACGAGAGCCGTGAAAGATATTACTACGGCGATATACAGACTACCCGTCCTGCTGTACAACATTTGAATCCGTACAGATCAACACAGCAGATTTACCCTCAGCATACCGTAAGAAGAAAACCACAGCCGAATCAGAAAAAAGTTAATAAATATAATAATATTCACAGGATTATTTCATTAACCTTTGCAGCAGTACTAGCATTCGGAATTCTTCCGCACGCATATAACAAGATTACAAAACAACTGTTTACAAAATCTGCACATCCTGAAATTAAAGTTGATTACAAACAGCTTGTAAAACCAACATCAAATTATCTATACAATCATTTATTCATGAACGAATTATCACTTCGCGGGGCCGAAACAAAAAAACCTCTTATGACACCGCTGGAGACAAACGCTCATCTGGTCGGAATAGAACAAGGTATTAAAAATCTTGCGGCACAATATCCGACAATTAAACCTTCTGTATTTGTATGGGATTATAATACAGGGCATTTTGCAGATGTTAACGCATCAGTACCTTATTCCGCTGCAAGTATCATAAAGATACCGGTTTTATTACAACTTTTCCGTTCAATAGAAATGAATCAGGTTTCACTATACGACGAAATGACTCTGACAAATTATTACAGAGCGGAAGGTTCCGGCAATTTACAATTCAAGGCGGAAAATTCCAAATATTCAATAGACCACCTTGCACGAATAATGATTACGGATTCCGACAATTCGGCAACAAATATGCTTATGTCAAAAATAGGCTCAATGACTGACGTAAATCAGGGCATAAGAGACTGGGGCCTGAAACATACTCATGTTCATACATGGCTTCCTGATATGCAGGGGACAAATTATACTACCGCCAGAGATTTGGCAGTAATGCTTTACAACATTGAAAACCCCAAATTTTTAAGTATGTCATCAAGAGAAAAAATCTTTGACTACATGGGACATGTAAAAAATAACAGACTAATAGCAGCCGGTCTCGGTCCGGGAGCATCATTAATTCACAAAACGGGCGATATAGGCAAAATGCTCGGTGATGCCGGTATCGTATTTGCACCGAACGGCAAAAAATATATTGTCGTAATCCTTGCGAACAGACCATACAATTCACCTGCCGGTAAAGATTTTATTGTGAAGGCCTCACAATTAATATATAATTATATGGTAAATTAAGACTTACCGATTTAAAAGGAGAGTAACTCAGAAGCCGGTATAGGATGTACTGTAAAAGCACTTTCTGATCCGGATTATTTTAAAAATATTAATTTCTCGCATTAAAATACTATTAATAAATATCAGTCTTCTTTCAAATAATCATCAAAAGTCTTAATATTGACTTTGTATCCGCAGCCTTCATGCAGTTGTGCTTTATAAGCTACTCTCTTTGCAGGGTAGTTTCTGCACATCCTCGGACGGTGCTTGTAATCCGAACATAACCCCTCAGGTGTTACAAGTTTACAGGCAAATATGAAATTTCCCTCGGCGTCTTTTCCCTTAATATAAAATCGCCTGTATGCAGGGAATAAAAACTGCATAATCTTAAATTCTTTTTCCGTATATGTGTCAACACTGTACATATAATTACAGCATTTACCGCATTTTTTGCACTCTCCCGTAACCTCATACACAATCTGTTCTGGTACAAAATATGAACGAATTTCATTAATTATACAAAACAAAAAATCCAGCATATTTATATTTTATAAACGATTTGCCAATATATCAACTTTATAATAGAATATTAAGAGATAAAGAGGGGATTATTTTATGGTTAGGATTCGAAGAACTGAAAGAGAAGCGTCAGCCAAAAGTCTGGCAAAAAGAAATCTTGCAAGACGTAAAAATGCCTTTTGGAATAATTTAAGAAATTTAATAATCTTCCTTATTGCATGTGTACTGGCAGGATTGGTTGCGTTTAAAGTTTATCTTTCTTCGCTTCCTCCGATTAAAAACCTCGACGGCTTTAAACCTAATATAGTAACTCAGTTCTATTCTGCAGACGGTGAAATTATTAAAACATTCACTGCTTATACTTACAGAAAAATCGATATTCAAGATGTTCCGGAAGATTTTATACACGCATTAATTGCAACGGAAGACAAAAACTTCTATAAACATGAAGGCTATGATTTGACAGGCCTTGTCCGTTCCACAATCCAAAATATTATTGCAGGACGTGTAGTGCAGGGTGCAAGTACTATAACACAACAGCTTGCAAGAATATTGTTCCTCTCCAATGAAAGAACTTTTGACCGAAAAATAAGAGAACTCGTTGTTGCTGCAAGAATTGAAAAATCAATTTCAAAAGACAAAATCCTTGAAATGTATGTTAATAATGTTTATCTCGGTTCCGGTGCCTATGGTGTCGAAGCCGCGGCTCAAACTTATTTTAATAAACACTTAAGCCAGCTTTCATTACCTGAACTTGCACTGATTGCAGGACTGCCTCAGGCTCCGAGCGTATATTCTCCGTTTAACAATATGGATTTGGCAATACAAAGACGCAATCAGGTTCTTACCAGAATGTACAAAACGAGATACATTACAAAAGAACAATATGAAAATGCTAAAGCCGCAAAAGTTAAATTAACCGGAGTTCCAAGATTCTATACTACAAACAAAGCCCCTTACTTCTGTGATTACGTACTAAAAGAACTGGAAAAACTTGGCTTTGACGAAACAGATATTTCGCAGGGCGGTTACAAAGTTACAACCACACTTGATTATAAAACTCAGGATGCCGTTAACAATGCAATATTGAAAAATTTGAGAAATTACGGTCTTACAAAACCTAACCAGCAGGCAGCCGTGTTCACATTCTCTCCTATTGACGGCAGAATTCTTGCATATGCAGGAGGTAAAGATTATACATACAGCCAGTTTGACCGTGTTCAGGCGATAAGACCTTCAGGCTCTGCATTTAAACCGTTTGTTTATGCCGCAGCTATGGAAAAAGGTATTACTCCTAACGATATGATTGAAGATGCACCTATTAAAATAGGCGACTGGGCTCCGAGAAATTATGCCTCGAAATACAGAGGAAAAATTCCTGTTTATTCGGCATTAATGGTATCATCCAATGTTTGTGCAGTAAGACTTATTCAAGAAGTAGGTATCCGTGCGGTAATTCAGGTTGCCAGAACTCTCGGAATTTCAACCCCGCTTGAATATGATTATACAATCGCACTCGGCTCAAACGGAGTTAAACTTTTTGAACTTACCAGAGCATACGGAGCATTTGCAAACGGCGGATATGTGGTTCAGCCTTATGCTATTGAAAAAATAGAAACTTCCCATGGAAAAGTAGTTTACAGAGCTCCAAAAACACGTATATCCCGTCAGATAAGCCTTAAAACAGCAGCAGAAATGACGGCAATGATGAAAACCGTAATTGAACGCGGTACAGGTGCTGCCGCAAAAATCGGCAAGCCTGCAGCCGGAAAAACAGGTACCACCGACGATTATAAAGATGCAAGCTTTGTAGGCTATACCCCTAATGTCGTAACAGGCGTATGGGTAGGTAACGATGACAACTCAGATATGAGATCCATTCAGGGCGGTACAGTACCGGCACTTATCTGGCGTGATGTAATGAAGGTTGCAACAGAACCTTACGGAAATACCGATTTTAACTATCCTGAAATTGAACTTAAAGGATTTCAATTAAAACCAGGCAGTATAAAAGTTTATAAAGAAGATGATGCGAAAAAACAGGAAGAAACTACAGAACAGCAAAATGTAACGGAAACTCCTCCTGCGACAACACCTGCCGAAGCTGTTGAAAATTTCAAAAAGAAAAATTCTGTTCAGGCACCTGTACCTGTTGCGGCACCACAGCCAGTAACTACGGCACCTGCACCTGTTCATCAGCCTTCGTCAGCACCGGCCCCGACACCGATTCCTATGGCCGTTCCGGAGGGTATGAACTAGTGAGTGAAATTTTTATTCCGCATATCGGTGTTGATGAATCAGGTAAAGGTGATTTTTTTGGCCCGCTTGTAATTGCAGGAGTTCTGGTTGATGAAAAAACAGCAGAAAAATTCTCTGAACTCGGAATTAAGGACAGTAAAAAGATTACCGATAAAAAAATCCTAACACTTGAACCTATTATAAAAGAAAATGCACCTCATTCCATTGTTGCAATTTCAAACGGAAGATACAACGAGATGTACGCAAGTATAAAAAATTTGAACAAACTACTTGCATGGGGACATGCAAGAGTCATTGAAAATATACTTGAAAAAAATGAATGTACCTATGCAATTTCTGACAAATTCGGAAACGACCATTTTATACAGGATGCATTAATGAAAAAAGGACGGGAGATAAGACTTGACCAGATGGTAAGAGGCGAAAGCGACATTGCGGTTGCCGCAGCCTCAGTACTTGCAAGGGCAGCATTTGTACATAAAGTCGAACAAATGCAGAAAGATTACGGCATAATGTTTCCGAAAGGATGTGCTTCTCAGGTAAAAGATTGTGCCGGTGAATTTATTACAAAATTCGGCAAAGATAAACTTAAAGAAGTATGCAAAACCCATTTCAAAACTTATAATGAAGTTTAAATTTGTATATGCCCATTATTTATGTTAAGATTTAAAGGATTATAACTATTTAAAACTTGGAGAGAAAAATGTTAGGAGAATTTATTTCCTCTCACGGAATGATTATTTCAGGGGCAATCCTTTTAATTGCTTATATCTTTATTGCTGCCGAAAAAATTCAAAAATCAGTAGTAGCACTTGTCGGAGCATCTATGACAATGCTTCTGGGGCTTTTACCGTTTCACGGATATTATGATTCCACCAGTCAGACTTATATCCGTTCGGTATTTGAATATATTGAGTTTAATGTAATTTTTCTGCTTATAGGCATGATGATTATTGTTCATATTGCCGGAAAAAGCGGAGTTTTTAAGTGGATGGCAATAGAACTTTTAAAATTGACAAAAGGTCATCCAAAACTTGTTTTGTTTACGCTTGCAGCCTTCACGGCAGTTGCATCGGCATTTTTGGATAATGTTACAACCGTTGTTCTTATGATGCCGGTAACTTTTGTCATCGCAAAAGAATTTGATACCGATCCGGTTCCGTTTCTGATTACGGAAGTTCTTGCCTCTAATATCGGGGGAACTGCGACTTTAATTGGTGATCCTCCGAATATAATTATTGGAGCAAAAGCAGGTTTAAGCTTTATGGATTTTGTAAATGAATTAACGCTTATCGTTACAATAATTTTTGCCGTTGTAACAGCCGTTTTAATTTTTATGTTCAGAAAAAACTTAACTGCAACACCGGAAAAAATGGCACATGTGGCAAATATTGACAATTCACAAACAATTACAGACAGAAATTTAATGATACGGTCAATGATTACGCTTGTCCTTGTAATTCTGGGCTTTATAAGCCATGATATTACACATATTGATGCATATGTATTCGCTGTTGCAGGAGCTTCATTCCTATTGTTGTTTGAAGAACCGAAAGAAATTTATAAAGATGTTGAGTGGCTCACCATTTTCTTTTTTGTAGGATTATTTATAATTATTGGCGGATTTGAAGCCAATGGCGGGATTACCTTCCTTGCGGATAAGCTGATTGAGTTGACAGGCGGAAGTCTCCATGCCGCATCAATGTTAATTCTGTGGGGTTCGGGTATTTTATCCGGAATTGTTGATAACATCCCTTACACAGCAACAATGGCACCTTTAATCGCTCAAGTTCAGCATACAATCCCTTATGCGGGAACGGGGCATCATCCGCTCTGGTGGGCACTGGCTCTGGGAGCGTGTCTTGGAGGTAACCTTACAATCATCGGGGCTGCAGCAAATGTTCTTGTATCAGAAACAGCTGCTGTTAAGGGATATCCCATTACATTTATGAGGTTCATGAAATACGGGGCTTTAACAACATTTATTTCACTGGCACTAAGTTCCGCTTATCTTTATATAAAATATCTCCATTAGCCACCGGATATTAGATATTCATCAACTTAAAGAACATTCTGCGAAATGTTTTCTTTATAGGTTTTACATAATTCAAAACAGTACTCTCAGTATTGATTAGATATAACCTTGCTTTGCCTGTTTTAGGATAAAGTTTTTCAAATTTTGTATTGAAAGTATCAACAGATTGCTGAATTTCAGGAATTTTTAATAAATCTCTCAAATTTCTGTAATAATACCATTCATAATTTAATGTCTGGTGTTTTTTGCCGGCGAGAAGACCTGTAGTCGGGTGATTAATGCAATCCCTCAGATGTTTATAATTCTCATCAACAGCATCTTTATTAATGTGAAATCTTGTATCAAGATGTGCATTTGCCCAGTATGCATTATAGTTAATTCTGCTAAAACGATTGCCGCCTTCCATAAAATCAGACATATCAAATCCTCCAATTATTTATGTACGTTAAAAATATAAAATACGTAAATAAAATTTTTTGCTATTTAAATCTTCTCATCATTGACATGGCTTTATTAAGTGCATGCTTACCCATTTTCCCGCCAAAATTCGGCATACCGCCTGATTTAGACATCATCTCTTTCATATCACTCATTCCCTTCATCATCATACGCATCTGCTGGAATTGTGTGATAATCTGATTAACTTCGGCAAGACTCATGCCGCAGCCTTTTGCAATACGTTTTTTACGGCTCGTATTAATCAAGTCCGGATTTGAACGTTCTTCTGGTGTCATACTCTGTGTAAAAACTTCAATACGTTTAAACTGTTTATCACTTTCATGTGAAAGTTTTTGTCTGTCGTCTTTATTAATTTTAATCCCCGGCAGCATACCGAGAAGCTGATCCACCGAGCCGAACATTTTCATTTGTTTTTGCATTTTAATAAAGTCATTAAATGAAAATTCAGACTTCCTCATTTTTTCTTCAAGTTCTCTTGCCTGTTTTTCATCGAAAACTTCCTGAGCTCTTTCAACAAGAGAAACAATGTCACCCATACCCAGAATTCTTGTTGCCATTCTTTCAGGATAAAAGTCTTCAAGAGCATTAAGTTTTTCACCGGTACCGGTTAATTTTATCGGTTTTCCAGTACAATAAGCTACACTCAATGCGGCACCGCCTCTTGAATCACCGTCAAGTTTTGTGAGAACAAGTCCGGTTAACCCGAGTTGTGCATCAAAATTCTCTGCAACATTAACAGCTTCCTGACCTGTCATTGCATCTATTACAAGCAGTTTTTCATGAGGATTAAACATTCTGTCTATAAGAAGAAGTTCTGCCATCATATCAACATCTATCTGTAAACGTCCGGCAGTATCAAGAATAAGTACATTAAAACCTTTTTCTTTAGCATAATCAATAGCACTTTGAACTATGTGACGAACATCTTTGCAATCAGGAATTGTAAAAACTTCAGTCTCAATATCTTTTCCGAGAGTTTGCAGCTGTGTAATTGCAGCAGGACGATAAACATCGCATGCGACAAGGAGAGGATTTTTTCCTTCTTTTTTCAATTTAACAGCAAGCTTGGCACTTGATGTAGTTTTACCGGAACCCTGAAGCCCGAGCATCATAATCAATGTCGGATGACCGTCAAGTTTAAGCGGGTGTTTTTCTTTCCCGAGAAGATTAATAAGTTCATCATGAACGATTTTTACAAGCTGCTGGGAAGGATCAACACCCTGAACAACGTTTTCGCCTTCTGCTTTGTCTTTAATATTTGAAATGAATGATTTTACAACACGAAGGTTAACGTCAGCTTCAAGCAATGCACGACGAATTTCTCGCAAAGCTTCCTGCATATTTTCCTGTGTAAGCTCCTGAGTGCGTGTTTTACTTATTATATTTTGTAATCTGTCACTTAAGCTGTCAAACATATCTCTGCTATTAGTATAGCACAAACTAGATTTTAAATGAAGATTGGAGTTTGAGAAATGTTTCTTTAATATAAATTAAAGTTTAATTTATTAAAGTTATATAGGATATTCCAATATAAATATATTATTTTATAATATGTTTTTGTGTATCTTAAAGTTATGCTTGAAGTTATAAATGATTTTGCAACAAACGTAAAAAAGCAGAGAAAAAAATTGGCTATGAGTCAGGAAGAATTAGCAAATAAAGCTGATGTTTCTATACAAACCATATCCAGTATTGAAAACGCAAGACATTTCCCGACATATAATAAACTTATTAGACTCTCTAATGCATTACAAGTCCATCCTGCACAAATGTTAATAGAAAATTGTGAATTCCGGAATACAGAGGATAAAGAACTTCAATTAGTATTAGTTCAAGCTTTTAAAGATTTAACACCAAAACAGAGAGAAATAGCCCTTCATCTCGTTCGTTCCATATCTGAAATAAATATTTAGAATATAAATTTCTAAATATTATTTTTATTTTTAGCTTTTATATATGCCCCTGTATTTACCTGCTCCGGTTATACAGCCATAGAATCAATATCGTCAGGATCAATTACAAATTTATCAGCAGGAGGATTATTCTTTTCCTGTTCTTTTTTTAACCTGTCCTGTTCTTTAAATTTAGCTTTGTACTTTTGTGTTTCCTTATGAACTTCTATGGCGTCCTTAATTGCATCTTTAATAATTACGGCAGGAATTTCTACCATCAGCCACAGAGATTTCAGGGTGCTTGGATCCTTGGCATTTCTGTTATATTCTTGTTCGTTAGGGTCAGGACCGTAATCTTCACCAAATCCGAAACTTACATGATTAGGTTTCGGTTTGCATGACAAATTGTGAGCAGATGTATAATTTTGAATCGAACTTACTTTCATTTTACGTAATTTCCCTTTTGTTTACTGAATTATAAACTCTAAATAAAAATTTTTGCTATCCATGTAACATAAAATTTTACATAATTTTACATGCCTGAAAAATATATTTCACATTTACAAAAACATCATAAAAATGAATGATTTCAATTCCAGAGTCCTCTGCTAATATAAAACCATACTCCTTAGAGACTAAGATACACATATCCCTAATCAACAGCTATGCACCTCAAAGTACATAGCTTTTTTTTGACAAAAAAAATATTGGTTGTATTATGCAAATAACAGGTGTTTATTAAATTAAGGAGAATTGATATGAAATATCAGGTAATATTGTTGGCAGTTTGTTTATGCGGCAATGCTGCTTTTGCAGTTCCGGCAGAGGATGTATCCGACAAAGATTTTGCGAACGCTTTCGCCGAAGCTGCGATATCAAAGGCAAAAGAACAGGCCGCAATCTATAAACCGGTATGGGAAGACCTGCAGATCTGTTCTCCGTCCCAAACAGGTGACGGCATACTTAAAGTATATGGGTATAATCGTGCAACAAAAGAATGTCACTTTGTATATGCAAATCAGGATTGCACAGTTCCTGCGGATATTGCAAAAAAATACGCATCCTCGGCCTTAAAAGGAGTGGCTGCATTGGAAAAAGGAGATTTTAATACAGAGTCACCTGAAAACACCTATATGGAAAGTATTAACAACAATCCAATGTATTGTAAAATTAAATAATAACAGGCAAATTCATTATTCTATTTCCATTCAGGATAATAATAAATAGTAATAACGTCAGAAGTTTTAACTTTTGCTTCGCCTCCCATTATAAAATTTGTCAGCGAACCAACAAAAGGTATCAGAGTTAAAGACCACTTCAAAGGATAAACCCAAAAACAGCGGTTCTGCCCTCTTTTATTATAAGAACTAATAAGCTGTGAATGTTTTATTCCGGGGATATCAAAATTATCTATAATAACTTCTGCAGGAAAACCATTCATTCCGCTTGTAATAATTGTTTCCAGCGTTCCGGTAACAATATCTCCGGATTTTAAAATAACCGTATCTTTATAGACAACATCCTTTATCACCCTAAAATCCAGCTTCTCTCCTTCATGTAAATCATCTTTTGTAGAAATTTGTTTTGTTATGGAAAGATAAATTGGTACCCTCACCGTACTTGAATAATCATAAGGAAGTTCTGCAGGATTGACACGAACCTCAGGAGTAATTTCACGCGGCTGAACTTCTTCATTGCAAAAACCCCGTAACTGATATCCGAACATTAAAAACAATGTCAAAAATAAAACCGACAAAAACTTATTCATAGTCAACTTCCTTTGAAGATTTGTTTTTAATTTTTTCTTCCAGTTTGCGTCTGTTATCAACCGACGTCAGTAAAAAATTCTGGTAATACGGATTGTTGATATATTCGTTATTCTCCAGATATTGCGGGTATTTGTAAGTAATATATTCATATATATGTGCAAGTCTTCTTGATGTCAGATTGTGACGCGAAATTTTATCAAAACGTTTCTGCGGACAGGTTTTATTTATATAAACAATCAGAGCAAGCGGATTGTACCCCGCACTAACCATATAATCAACGGCTCTTTTATCTGACACCATCTCAAATTTCTTTGAACCGAGTGCCACCTGCAAGGAATCCAGCATTCCGCCCCACAGCCCGCTGTATGATTTCATTACAGTTGCAATTTCTCTTGCAAGCATTGCAGCTAATTCGTCATCTGTCTGAACATATTGATACAAACCGTCATAAACAATCACCTGTCTTTTAGTCAGAGATTTGTCGGTTGAAACTAGTTTCTTTTTCTCGGATTTGTTATAAGTAAATACAATCCTTTTAGGAATTTTGTTGTAATTCAATAAATTTGTACCAACTGCATCAATACGTGTCTGAATAGAATTTTCTTTTGCCAGAACACTCTCATCATATCCGAATGCGGGCGTTACTATCGTAAAAAACGCCATTAAAACAATAATTTTCTTATACATACATATCCAGCCTCATTTATTAGAACTCTAATATAAAATTTTTTATCTGACAACAATGTAAAAGTTCATATAATAAATTTTGTAAACATATACTTTTATAAAAAGTGTTTTTTAAGTATGCTGGGCATGTGTATGAAAAAGGAGAAAAATCATGCCTAAATTCAATTTGATGTCCTACATAATGCCTCCGGAAGATAAAATGTTTTTTATTTACTTTCAGGATAGTGCTGAAATTTGCCTAAAATCAGCAAAACTTTATGATGAAATAATGCATAACAAATTAACTGACGAATATAAAGAAAAAGCTTTAAAATATAAAAAGAAAGGCAAACTTTCATATAAAGCAATTCTTAAGCAGTTAAACAAAAGTTTTATAACTCCTATAGAGCGTGAAGATATACAGACTATTGCAGTTCAATTAAATAAGATTAATAAAAAAATTACAAAAGCCTGCCTGAATTTGGAAGTTTACAGATTAGACAACTACACTCCGGAAATGAAAGAGCAGGCTTTAACACTGGTTAATGCAACCGAAAAACTCGGTGAAATTGTAAAAAAATTCAAAAAAGTTTCAGATGTGGAAGAAATTACCGAATTGAATATTGAAATGAAAGAGATTGAAGCTCACGGAGACGAAATTCACCGTCGTGCAATGAGAAACTTATTTTCAGGACAGTATGAGGCTCTTGATGTTATAAAATTGAGAGATATGTATAAAGAAATTGAAAATGCATTTGATGCTTGTTTCTATGTCACTGACACCATATTAAATGTTGTATTAAAACAATCTTAAGGATAATTATGACAATCACAATTTTACTTTTATTCGCGGTAATATTAATAGCACTTGTATTTGAATTTATAAACGGATTTCATGATTGTGCAAACGCAATCGCAACGGTAGTTTCAACAAAAGTTCTTTCTCCCAAACAGGCTGTTCTGTTTGGAGCAAGTCTTGAATTTATTGGAGCTTTAACCGGAACACACGTTGCAAAAACTATCGGAGGCGGAATTGTTAATGCCGACATGATTACATTGACTGTAATTTTTTGTGCATTACTTTCTGCTGTTATCTGGAATTTATTTACATGGCTGCTCGGACTTCCTTCAAGTTCTTCACATGCACTAATCGGCGGACTTCTGGGGGCTGCAATCGTAAAAGCAGGCCTAGATGTTGTACATTTTCATACACTAATCGATAAAGTCATAATTCCTATGTTTACATCACCGGTTCTGGGATTCTGTGTCGGGTTTACGCTTATGCTTTTACTGGCATGGATAATATTAATTACACGTGCTCATCCCGGCACAGTTAATAAAAGATTCAGAAAATTGCAGCTGATATCATCAGGTTTAATGGCATTAAGCCATGGTTCAAATGATGCACAGAAAACCATGGGTATAATTACTCTTGCTCTTCTTGCAGGCGGAGTCCTGCACAAAAGTCCGTCAGGAGATTTTGAAATTCCGATTTATGTTATTCTTGCCTGTGCAATTACAATGGCAGCAGGAACAATGAACGGCGGCTGGAAAATTATTAAAACAATGGGGCATAAAATTATTAAACTGAAACCAATCCACGGTTTTGCCGCTGAAACATCAGCAGCCGGATTAATTTTAACGGCATCGCACTTTGGTATTCCTCTGAGTACGACACACGTTATATCAACTGCAATTATGGGCGTCGGTTCAACCCTGCATGCACATGCCGTCAAATGGAGAATTGTAGGAAATATCGTAGTAGCCTGGGTTCTCACAATTCCGGCCTGCATGATTATTTCTTCGGTAATTTATTACCTGATTTATAAAATTATTTAATCAAACTTTTGCAATATTCCGTCAATATAGTAAAAAGATGTTCACGTTCAAAGTCCGAGAAATTTACTATATCATCAGTGTTCACAGAAAATTGAAGAATTTCTTCTGCCGGACCTGAAAGTTTATTTAACAGTTCTTTTTTCCCGTGTATAAACTCACCGGTTTCAAGATAATATTCATTACGCAGAACAAAAAATATCGATTTATAAAGACCTGCTAATATTGCTGCCGAGTTATTAGTGTATAAAAAATTATGTATTGCAGCATGAAAAACAGCTTCAGCCCCGCATTTAACAGAATCATCCGCATCCTGACGGGTAAATTCGGGAAGAAATGCCTGCATATCCCCGATAATAGGCCGTGTATCATTATATAATCCGAAAAGTTCACGACGGGACCACTTTTGAAATTCGGGAAGCCCGCATATAAACCCGCATGCTTTGTCACTAAAAAGCATTGATTTTACAATACCTCTGTAAAGTTTTAAATCATCGGTGCTTAATTTATCAAGAATAACAACCATATCTACATCACTTCTATCAGTCGCTTCCTGACGGGCATAACTTCCTTGATAACCAATAAACATAACTCTTTCCTTAAACTCGTTCTTTATTTTTAACACAATTTCGGAAAGCCATTTGTCAATATCAAACACCGTTGTTTATCCTCCGCAGGTTTTACACGGAACACCGCCGCGAGCCTTAGCCTCATTTTTCTCTATCTTAATACAATTTTTTGTACATTTTGCCGCATGCTGGCATGAAGGTTTGTGATATTTCAATGTCTTAACATTAAAAACAACCGTTTCCGCCAAACAACTGCCTGCAAAAATAAATAAACTTAAAAATATAATTAAAAATTTTTTCATGACTTCATCCCTTTGCATACTTTTTTATATTATTCCACAAACATAAAAAAAATAGTCTCACAACAGATTAGTATCTGTATATAATAATTTATTTGTTGATTTATAATTTAATAAAACAAAAAAAGCTCCCGATTTTCGGGAGCTTTGACAATTAGCTTTCAACATATTCTCTTAAACGTTTACTTCTGTTCGGGTGGCGTAATTTTCTCAGAGCTTTTGCTTCAATCTGTCTGATACGTTCACGGGTAACTCCGAACAACTGTCCGACTTCTTCCAGAGTTCTCTGGCGTCCGTCATCCATTCCGAAACGAAGTCTCAAAACATCGCGTTCTCTTGGTGATAATGTACAGAGAACTTCTGCCAAATCTTCTCTTAACAATTCCGATGCTACTGTTTTAATAGGTGCATCAGCTTCTTTATCTTCAATAAAGTCACCAAGACGGGAATCTTCTTCTTTTCCGATAGGAGTTTCAAGAGAGAGTGGTTCTTGTGCAATCTTAATAATTTCGCGAAGTTTCGGAATAGAAACATTCATTTCGATTGCAAGTTCATCTTCTGTAGGTTTTCTTGAAAGTTCCTGAGCAAGTCTTCTTGTAACTTTTTTCAATTTATTGATAGTTTCAACCATATGAACCGGAATACGGATTGTACGGGCCTGATCGGCGATTGCTCTTGTAATAGCCTGTCTAATCCACCATGTTGCATAGGTTGAAAATTTGAATCCTCTTTCGTGGTCAAATTTTTCAGCGGCACGGATTAAACCCAGATTGCCTTCCTGAATTAGGTCGAGGAATAACATTCCGCGTCCGACATATTTTTTTGCAATACTTACAACCAAGCGTAAGTTAGCCTGAACAAGTTTTCTTTTGGCAATGGCTCCAGGGGTGCCGCCTTCAAGAATTTTTCTTGCAAGTTCAATTTCTTCATTTGCAGATAATAACTTAATTCTTCCGATTTCTCTCAAATAGAGTCTTACCGGATCATCAACCGCAATACCCTTTGGTAATTCCATATCATTAGCGGATTCTTCTTCCGTGGAATTCATCATATAGATATCATCAAGGTTCATTTTATTACCCATTTTTTCGGTAACAATATCTTCAATGTTGTCGGTGCTGATATCCATATTCATGTAATTTACGCTGTCATCATCACCTTCTAATTGTCCATCCTCATCAATATCGTGTAAATCCAAATTCTCATCTTCGAGAACGCTTATAATAGAGGAGTTTGGTTGTCTTTTTTTAGTCATTTATTTTCTCCAATTTTAATTTATTATTTATCTTATCTCTAAGCTGCATTTGAATTTTTAGGGCTTCTGTTTCGTCTTCATCTGCATTTTTATATAATTTTCGTAAGTTTTCTTTTTCTTCTTCCCATTGACAACGCTTAATACGGGCAATATTTTCCCGTATTGCACATTCAAAGTCTTCGGGTTTCAGGTTTGTAAACGTTTCGGATATACTTATTAAGTCTGTCAAAACCTTCTGCATTTCAGGCTTTTCAATATATTCCGTGTACAACTGTTCAATTAATTCCTTTACATTATTTACGGTAAGTATTAATTTGTCAATTGTAGATTTTACATTTATTAACGTTTCATTTGTAAAGTACGAATTATCAATCATTTCATTTATCCGGGCAAATGTAAAATGACTGTCGGGTACAAAAAAAACGCTCAATAAATTTTTTTGCACTTTTTCGGAAATTGTTAAGCTTTTTGTTACAATTTTTTTTATATCTTTTTCAGTATTTGTTTCAAAGCCGCTGCTGAATTTGAGTTTACGTATTTCTGTTTCCAGTGCGTTTTCGTTAATTCCTATTGCATCGGCTACCATTTTTACATATTCGGAGCGGATAATTTCATTGTTAATTTCCATTAAAACAGGAATAAATGATTTTATGTAACGTGTTTTTTCCTGAGGGGTTTTGTACTTGTGTTTTTCTTTCAGGAAACTGTTTATCTGGTAATCAATCAACAGCGGTGCATGTTTTACTATATCTTTAAAAGTTTCTGCACCTACGGTTCTGATAAATTCGTCAGGATCTTTGCCCTCAGGCGGTGCGATAACTCTGATTTCGCATGAATATTTGTCGTCTGACGCTGAAAGATAGCTTTCATCAAACTGTTTAATGTTTCCGAGTCCTTCAAAGGCTTCTCTGATGATTTCTGCACCTCTGTCTGTTGCTTTTTGTCCTGCGGAATCCGTATCAAAAGACAGATAAATTCTTCTGGATTTAGTATATCTGGACAAAAGTTTTACGTGCTCAGGTGTGAGGGCTGTTCCGCATGATGCGACAGCATTTTCTATACCGTGAGCCTGTGCGGAAATTACGTCGAAATATCCTTCCATGAGAATTACGCCGTCTTCACTCTTTATTGCATCTTTTGCAGTATAAAGACCGTACAGAAGTTTGCTTTTGTTATATATCAAAGAATCCGAGGAATTTAAGTATTTTGGACTTTGCTCTTTTTCCAGTGCTCTTGCTCCGAAGGCGACATATTCGCCTGTTTCATTTTGAATCGGAATGATAACACGGTTTCTAAAACGGTCTATATAGCCTCCGCTTTTACCTTCAAGAATCAGTCCGGCTTTTTCCAGAACGTCATTTGAAAAATCTTTTTTAAGAAGTTCATAAAGTGTAGAATAAGCTCTGGGAGCAATTCCGAGGGAAAATTTCTTGATAATATCTCTTGAAATACTTCGTGAGGTGAGATATTCAAGAGCCTCATCGGCTTCTTTGGATTGTTTGTTCAAAAGCAAATCGTTGTAAAATTCGGCAGCTTTTTGCGAGGCCGCCATCATTTCTTCTTTTAGACCTTTGGAAGCTTCATTTCTTTTAAATGTTTCAGGCATTTCAAGACCGAATTTTGCAGCCAAATCTTTGATTAAGTCAATAAATTCAATTCCTTTTGTATTCATAATAAAAGAAAGAGCATCCCCGCCGGCACCGCATCCGAAACATTTGTAAATTCCAAGCTGCGGATTAACTGAAAAAGACGGAGTTTTTTCCTTATGAAAAGGACATAAACCCCAGTAGTGTCCGCCGTTTTTTTTCAGGATAACCTGTTCTGACACAACATCTACAATATCAAGTCTGTCTTTGATTTGAGCGACTAATTCTTCTATTGTTTTTGCCATAAATCCACCGATTAATTATATTTTAGCATTAATAAAATTATTAGCAAAACATGCCGGTTCTTTTGTTTTACGGTGTTGTATTTTATTATGAATTATTTATAGCGAATGGTTTTGTGCAATTTCATATATACAAATCATTGAAAAAAAATATACCCTGTCAGGTAATTGTCAAAAGTAATTTTAATCATAAAATTGATTTGTGATGATAAATTTAATAAAACAAACCGATAATAAGAAAGTAATATTTGTTGAAAATATTAATCTGTTACATTCCGCACAAAATTTGGAAGAAAAGAAACTTTGTATTATAAAAACAAATTTTAAGGACTTACACGGACTTAAAGCTTTACGGCAGAAGTATCCTAATCTTGAAATCTGGCTTTCAGCAGCTGAAATTTCCAGAAAGAATATTATTCTTGCCAATAATTACGGAATTAAAAATGTTATTCCATATCCGTTTGATATGAAGATAGTTAACGACTTTTTCAAAAATAAAGCTAAAGATGAGCCTGCGGAGTGTATTCCGGAAAATCTGACATGGCTTAAAGGGCAAAAAGTAATGATTGTCGATGATAATCCGATGAATGTAGAACTCCTTGCAGAGACTCTTGCTATGTCAGGTTTACATATTTCTACTTTCTTAAAACCGCTGGATGCAGGAATTGCCGCAGGAAAAGAAAAGTTTGATTTATTTTTGCTTGATGTTATGATGCCTGATATGTCCGGCTTTGAGCTGGCGAAAGTTATAAAAGAGACCGAACTTAATGAAGATACTCCTATTATGTTTATTTCAGCACTTTCGGACTCGGAAAATAAAATTATGGGCTACAATATCGGCTCCTGTGCTTACATAGAGAAACCTTTTGATATTAATGTAGTCCGCTCGCAGATTATTAATACTCTTAAAACAAAACAGCTGCAGAATGCAATGAACAACAAAAAAGAATCGTTTATTGCAATGGTCACTCATGATTTGAAAGCTCCTGTTAATGCGGAAATTGCAGCTCTTGAAATGCTTGCACAGAACTATATGCAGTCGGCAAACGAGTTTGAAAAAGAAATTGTCGGAGATTTGCTGGGTGCATCTAAGTATATGAAGAATTTGATTGACAATGTGTTAAACAAATATTCGTTTGACAACAATGAAGTTCTTTTAAATAAAGAAAAGCATGTGCTGGATACTCTTATTATGGAGAGTGTTGAGGAAACCAAATATCTTATGAAAGATAAAGGTTTAACTTTTGATTATTCCAATAAAACAAGAAAAAGTTCCGCTATGATTGACTATCTTGAGATTAAAAGGGTTGTACATAACCTGTTGATGAACGCTATTGAATATTCTCCGAAGAATTCTAAGATAATGATAGAACTTTCGGAAAATAAAAAATTCTTTATTTTTTCCATAAAAAATAAAAATAAAGGTATCCCGATTGAAAATCCCGATGATATTTTTAACAAGTTTGTTTCATATGCTAATAAACATAAAAAAGTCGGTTCCGGTCTTGGTTTGTATATAGCAAAACGAATTGTTGATGCACACAGCGGCTCAATAAATATTGATACCAGACAAAAGGATTATGTAAGATTTGTCTTCACATTACCTAAGTAAAATTAATTCAAATAATGCATTAAAAAGGAAACATAACAGTTTATAATAAAAAAGTATGGATATACAGATATTAGCTGAATATATAGAGTTTTTGGAAGTAGAGAAGGGTTTGGCCCGAAATACTCTTGATGCTTATAAATGTGATTTAGAGGAGTTTATTGAATTTTGCCGCCGGAGGAAACTGGAAGATTTTGAAAGTGTTAAAAGAAGCCATTTGAATGCTTATATTCTGCAAATGCATGACAAAAACTATTCACCGGCATCTGTTATGCGGAAGATTGCGTCGCTGCGGGGCTTTTTTAAGTGGATGAACGCAAATGATATTATAACTTCAAATCCGGCACTTACTATTGAACAGCCAAAACTTCCGAAACGTCTGCCAAAGGTTATGACAGTTGAAGAAATAAACCAAATTTTAAGCCAGAATCTTACGGAAATTCAATCAGTAATTCTTGAATTACTCTACGGCTGCGGGCTCAGGGTTTCTGAACTTGTAAATCTAAGGGTTTCCGATATTGATATTAAATCTAAATATCTTCAATGTACCGGTAAAGGTTCAAAAGAACGGATTGTTCCCATTGGTAAAAAAGCTGTTGCCGCATTAAAAAAATTTTTGCCCAGAAGAGATTTTGCCCTGCAGAAGTATAATCTTAAAACAAAAAATCTTCTTGTAAATGATGAAGGCAGACAGCTTACACGTCAGGATGTTTATACTTTTATCAGCGAACAGGGAAAAAAAATCCACAAACACATCTCACCTCATACACTACGTCACAGCTTTGCCACTCATTTGCTTGAAAACGGTGCAGATTTAAGGATTGTGCAGGAACTTCTCGGTCACAGTAATGTTTCTACAACCCAGTTATATACTCATGTAAGCAAGAAACGCTTAAAAGAAGTTTACTTTGCAATAAACGGTTGACATGATAGGATGAGGCTATGTTAGGACTATTTTTGACAGGCGTAAGACCAAATTCCGGTAAAACCTTTGTAACAACGGGGCTTGCGGCAACCATGCAAAGTCTCGGATATTCTACCTGTGTTTATAAGCCTGTTGAAACCGGTGCTCTGGAAAAAGACGGCTACATTCTTGCTCCGGATTTAGTATATGTCAGGAGTGCAGATAAAAATATTACCACATACTGCAGTTATCTGTTCAAAAGCTGTAATCTCCCATGTTTTGCGGCACAGGAAGAAAATAAAGAAATTAATAAGGATGTAATTTTTCAGGACTATTACAGTATAATGGATGAGTTTGAATGTCTTCTGGTAAACGGAGTTGACGGGCTTTCAATCCCTTACGGCAAAGATTTTTACGAAGAAAATATAATACAGATACTAAATCTGCCATTGCTGCTTGTAGCATCACCCATAAAATCGTCGCTGAGTGATATTTTAATGACAATAGAACATGCCCGAACAAAAAATATCAATTTACGCGGAATAATACTGAATGATTGTCCTTTTGAGTCGGATGATATAAACATAAACAGTCTGCCGCATTTAATAGAACAGCATGCTGGGGTGAGGGTTCTGGGGATAATTCCGCACATACCTTCATTTACGCGGCTAAAGCCCGAGGATATGATTGCATATATTCTTGCAGGCGTTGATATTGAATCGGTTTTTGATGTCAAAATTGCAAAATTGAGCTGTTAACTTAACACCGTTTTTTTTCGTCTGTCATCAAATCTGTCTGCGGCAAATGTTGATATCAAAGGAATAATTATATAATACAAAGTTCCGAGTATTAATGCAGGTTTTGCTATTCTGATACCTTCCAGATATTTGTCAAGTTTGGCATCATGTTTATTGATTTGAGAAAATTTCTTTATAAAATTTTCTGTCGGTTTTTTCAAAAGCCTGTTGATGGCATAACCGCCTGCAATACTCAATCCCGTTGAAATTCCGGCATTATACATAAGGGCTTTTTTTCTGGAATCTTCGATTTTTTTACTGTCTTTTGTCTGCTTGATAAATGTTCCGGTCAGTAATACATCCGTCAGTGAAATTATATGTTGTTCAAAGTTGGTTTTATAAAATTTATCTGACATTTTTTGAATAAATTCTGTATCCATTATTTTGCCAAAACCTTTTGAAAGAAGCTGTGTTCCTTTAGAGTAGGAACCTTCAAATGTTATATTGTGGTTATCATTACGATTTTTATCCGGTGTTTTTTTGTGGAAAATTCCTGCCATAATCGGCGGAATTAAAGCACAGGTCAGGATAGATTTCGGTACGGCTATTACAAAACCTAATCCTAATTTAAACAACTGTGTGGCAAATTTGTATTTCTTTGAATGAGAAAGAATTTTTTCTCCCTGCTTCAGATTTTCTATTGTCTTATTTTTGAGATATTTAGCGGGATTTTTGTCAATATTTTCTACTGCTTTGGCAACCGGAACCGATCCCAGAAGCATAAGAAGATAGCCAGCGGCACTTGATGAAAGGGATTTTGCACAAGCATATTTTTTATTTTCTTTATCTGTATCGGGCGTTAGAAGTATGGCCGCCGGACGGGCTGCCGTTGAAAAACCCAGTGATACTGTTGCCGTAAAAAGCGAACTGTTCTTTGCTGCAAATTCCAGTCCCTTTTTGAGCATTTTACTGTTATATATCCCTGTAAATGAGGTTTGGGGAATACTGTTATTTACCTTCACTTTCATCTTTTCTTATAATACATGTTAAAAAGTAAATTTCTATTGACATGATTTTTTTGTTTTTTCTAAAATGAATTTATCGGGAAATTGGTATTTTGAGTATAAAAGAGTTTGTAAAATCAGAACTTAGCGGGTGGAAAAAGTCTGAAACAATAGGACTTTTTATTGTTTTTGCAATAATTTTTTTTATTGCCATATTAAAAAAGGACAGTCTGATTGCCGTGATTTATGCGGTGTGCGGAATTTTATACACGATAATTGCCGGTAAGGGAAAGATTTCCTGTTATTTTTTCGGGATTGTCAGCTCTGTTTGTTACGGCATACTGGCATTTGGCAGTGCTTTATGGGGAAATTTACTTCTTAATCTTTGTTATTATCTTCCTATGGAAATTCTTGGTATTGTGAAATGGAGAAAACATTTAAAACCTGAAACAAAAGAAATTATAAAAACACGCTTAACTATTAACGAACGAATTCTTCTTGCTGCTTTTTGTGTTGCCGGCAGTGCTGTATTCACTGGTTTTCTTTACAATGTAGGAGATAAAAGTCCTTTATTTGACGGGATTACAACAATTTTGTCGATTGCCGGCATGTACCTGACTGTAAGACGCTGTATTGAACAATGGATTATCTGGATGTTTGTGAACGGACTTTCCGTTTTGATGTGGATTGATATTATTTTAAATGGTAGAAAAGCCTACGGGGCCGTGATTGTATGGCTTGTTTATTTTATTCTTGCCGTTTATTTCTATGTTATCTGGCAGCGAGAACTTTCAGCTCCGCAAAAATAACTTTTTATAGAAAAAAATATTTATGATATAATTCAACTACAAAGAGAGATTATTTAAGGGGAATGTGATGTCTGTTATTATAATGATTTTGTTATTAAGCGTATTAATCCTTGTTCACGAAGCAGGGCACTTTCTTGCGGCAAAAATGTTTAAAATGAAAGTTGCAAGATTCGGATTCGGTCTTCCTATCGGCCCTACGCTATGGGAAAAACAGGTCGGAGATGTCAAAGTGCTTGTACACGCATTTTTACTTGGCGGATACGTTGCATTTCCCGATGATGACAAAGAATTAAACCTTCCCCCGGATTCGCCTGACAGATTTATGAACAGACCAATTTATCAGCGTCTGGTAGTTGTGTCGGCCGGAGTCTTTGCAAACATTGTTTGTGCATTTATTTTTGTACTTTTAACCGCAATGATATGGGGACAGATGCCATCAGGAAAATATGATATTTATGTAAAAGATATTGTTGCGGCAAAAGATGAAGCTATCTGGCAGTCAGGACTTCAAAAAGGCGACAAAATCATAAAAGTAAACGGCACACCGGTAAACTTCAGCTCTGCTTTAATAATGGTGTCACAACAAAGCAAAGCCTATGACGGTAAGGCAGATGAGAGTTTTATTGACAGTAACTTTACAAGTTTGAAAAAACTCAATCCTGCGTTTTCCAGAGAAGAAATTATTCCAAATGACGTTTTAATAAAACTGCCTGAAATAAAATCCGAGCCTGCCGTTGTGATGACGGAAAATATGTTGAAAGGATTGGAAAAATACAATGACAGGCAACTCTTGCTTAATGACGCTCAAAAAACTCTCAGAGATAAGTTAAAAGAAAAAACATACATTATCTCTGACGGAACAATTTCACTTAATGATGTTGCCTACGCAATCTCTGACAGCATACATCCGGTAAAACTCACCGTAATTAGGGATAATAAAGAAGTTGAAACCGGTTCAATTTATCCGAACAAAGACGGAATCATGGGCATTCAAATGGAAATCCGTGAAGTAGTTATTCCTACAAAAGATGCCAAATCAATTATTGTAACAAGTTCAAAATACCTCTGGGATCAAACCAGTATGTTATTATACGGACTTTACCAGATATTTACGGGTAAAATACCGCTCAAAGATTTGCATGGAATTGTTGCCATAACAAAAGTGGGCGGAGATGTCATAGAACAGAACGGATTTTTCTCAGGCCTTCTGTTAACGGCAATAATCTCTCTTGATCTGGCTATTGTAAACTTCCTTCCGATACCGGCACTTGACGGCGGCCATGTCCTGTTTTTAATCATAGAAAAATTAAGAGGAAAACCTCTTGATGAAGAAACTGTTGATAAAATCGGCACTGTCGGATTTATGTTTTTGATATTGCTTATGATATTTGTTGTATTTAATGATATCTACGCTCTTATCACCCAAAAACTGTAAATTTTCAATTATATATTGTATGTTAATTAAAAATATGTTAAAATAATATATATTTAATTAATAATTGGCGGGGTTTTGGATTTAATGAAAAAAATTTTATATAAACATGATGCGTTCACATTATCTGAAGTGCTTATCACTATTGGCGTTATCGGAATAGTTGCTGCGATGACTATACCTAATCTTCTTGTACAACACAGAGAACGTGAGAATGTAACTAAATTGAAGACTGTTTACAGTACAATTACACAAGCATATACACGTGCAACTACAGAGTTTGGCAGCCCTGAAGCCTGGGGCATGACCGAACAAAACAGCCCAGAAGGTGCCGAAAATATTAATAAAATCCTTTCCCCGTATTTTAATGTTACGGAAAACTGCCACACAAACGGCGGATGCTGGTATGATGGTGTTATTATGGGTATAAATAAGGATAAATCAGGTCCGAATTTAGGAACAGATTCGTCCTTTTCTACATTCTCAACAGTTGACGGAGTCCAGTTTGCATTTAACGTTGAAGAACCGGAATGTAAAGGGGTATTCGGAACAACAAGAGGTTTGCAGAATGTATGTGCAACATTTACTGTAGATGTAAACGGCAAAAAATTTCCAAACCAATACGGATACGATGTGTTTAAGTTTTATATTACAAAATACGGTATTCACCCTTATGGTTTAGCCGAAGATACTCAATACAGCTTTGAAGATAATTGCAATCCCGATAATTTAGGCTACGGCTGCACGGCATGGGCAATATTCAAATCAAATATGGACTACCTGCACTGCGGAGGACTTGCCTGGAGCGGCAAAGATCGCTGCAAACCTTTTGATAACGACAGGTATGACTACGATTTATAAACGCTATTATTCACATTTTTTCTTATTGTGCTATTATAAAAATAACAAGATTCCTGAATCATGAAACTTTTTTCTCAAAAATACATCTATATAAAAAAGGCTTGAGCTGAAAATCGGATTTAGGATTAATTGGAGGAAATAAGTACAAGAATGAGAAAATTTATGAGAAAAAGCATTATTTTTTTAGCCGTATTTATCTTTTTATTCGGATGTATAATCCGCAATAACGTAATGGCATACGGTCCGACAGACCTTTATGATCAGGTTTGGAGACTGGTAAACGCCAAGTTTGTAGATCAGACAAACAACCTTCAGGATTGGTCAAAATGGCGTCACAAGTACGACGACAAAATCATGACAAATGAAGATGCTTATGTTGCAATCAACACAATGATTGCAAGTTTAAATGACCCTTATACGAAATTTTTGGATCCTAAAGAATTTGCGGAAGAAACAAGTTCTATCAAAGGTTCTCTCAAAGGTATCGGTATCCAGATTGCGGTAAAAGACGGAAAGTTAACCGTAATTGCACCGATTGAAGATACTCCTGCAGAAAAAGCAGGTATCAAAGCGGATGATGAAATTCTTGAAATCGACGGAAAAAGTACAAAAGGTATTACCGTTGACAAAGCTGCCGACCAAATCAGAGGCAAAGAAGGTACGACCGTTACACTGTTAATCAAAAGAAAAGGTGTTGAACCTAAACTCTATACGGTTACACGTGCAAATATAGAAATAAAATCTATTTCGCAAAAATTACCTGAAAACATTGTAATGCCGAATGATATCGGATACATAAGACTTAGTTCTTTCATAAGCAGAAACGCTGCAACCGAGTTCAAAACCATACTTGAACAGGGTTATGATAAAAAAGGATTTATTATAGACCTGCGTTCAAATCCGGGCGGATTGTTAAGCAATGCTATTTATATCTCTGATATGTTTCTTGACGGCGGAGTAATTGTAAGTACAGTTGACCGTGACGGTTACAAAGAAACTCAGAGAGCAACTAAAGGTATTATTACAAACAAACCCGTAATTGTACTGATTAACAAAGGTTCAGCATCAGCAAGCGAAATCTTCTCCGGTGCAATGAAAGATAACGGCAGAGCAATAATTATAGGGGAACAATCTTTCGGAAAAGGACTTGTACAGGAAATCAACAGACTGCCTTACGAATCAGGAATTAATATCACCATTCAAAAATACTTAACCCCGAACGGTACAGATATTAATAAAAAGGGCATTACTCCTGATATAGAGGTCAAACTTACGGAAGAAAACGTTAAAAATAAAGATGACGTTCAGTTGAAAAAAGCAATAGAAGTAATGCAAAAAGTTACAAATCGTTCTTCTATAGCAAATTACTAAAAAGATTAATGAATAACAAAAAACTCCCGAAATTCGGGAGTTTTTTGTTATGTAAATAAAAACAAGTCTTAAAAATTAATCATCTGACAAGTCATGTTGTTTTTCCACAAATTCAGCATGAAACTCGCCGCTCTGAGTCAAAAACTCAATAATCCTCTCGTTATATCTGTTATCAACAGCACTGAAAGGTAAAACCAATCCGCCAAATTCTTTTTCAACAGCTTTGATAACATTCAATGCTTTATTCCTCGGCACATAGTCCATCTTTGTAACAACCGTAATTATCGGCAGGTTATAGGCCAGAACCCATTCCCGCATCTGATAATCATTTTTTTGAATTTCATGACGTCCGTCAATAAGCTGAATAAGACACCTTATCTGCTCTCTTTTCAAAAGATATTCTTCCAAATATTTCTGCCAGCGATTTTGAGCCTCCTTGGACACCTTTGCATAACCATACCCCGGCAAATCCGCAATCGTAAACAAATTTGAAAAATCAAAAAAGTTTATCAATCTTGTTTTCCCGGGAGTATTTGATGTTTTGGCAAGCTTTTTATGATTGGCAAGTGCATTTATAAAAGATGATTTTCCGACATTTGAACGGCCGAGAAGCGGATACTCGGGTAAATCAAAGTGCGGACACTGACTAAGTTTTTCCGCACTTATAACAAATTTTGCATTTATGTATTTTTTGCCTTTCATTTTGCCGATAATGCTTTCTTTTGCTGTTCTTTCAGTTTTTGTTTAAACAATACCGTCTGAAACAAATTGTACATTTTATCGCTGTCAACAACCGTAATTTGGGTCTTGTTATCCATAAAATCTATATTTACGGAGGGCTTCTGGTTAAATATATTGGATTGAATGTGTACTATTTGAAATAATCCGACTTTAAGAATACTTAAAGGTTCTTTCCAGAATACTTCAAAAGTCTTTCTGATATCAAATTTTTTCATTTTTCATACAGTGCTACTATATTTTCTTTTTATATTGTTCGATTTTTCTTAAAATATCAGCCCTGTCCAAAGCGTTAGGGTTCATAGAAAGATACTGGGTGTAATATTTAACAGCACCCTGATAGTTGTATTCTTTTTCAAACGCCATAGCCTTCAGCTTGGCAATACCCGGGCTGTTGTGGTAAAAGTCGATAGCACGGTTGCAGTATTCGATTGTTGAAGCATAATTCTTTTCAGCAAATTGTCTTTGAGCAACATCAAAGAATTCGTTAGATTTTGTTTCACACAAGTCAATATATGCAATTCCGTTTTTAGCAATAATATTATCAGGTTCCTGCATCAAAACTTTTTTCAAAGCAACACGTGCAGTTCTGAATTGTTTGTTATGAACAAGAATTTCTGCCAGATATAACTCGTCATCGACATTATTTGCAAAATTAATGGCATTTTCAAATGTATAAACCGCATCCTGTTCTCTGCCGAGAGCCAGATACGCTTCACCTTTAATTACATTATCCATAAGGTTATTTGAAGCCGACTGAACAATATAATTAAGACTGTCTTTAGTCATAGGCAGCTGGTGCGTAAGTTTTGCCAGTTTAATTTTTGCAAGATGCAAATCCAATCTGTCAGGAACTCTTTCGATAGCCTGATTAATATAGTCATATGCAAGATATAATTCTTTATTAGTAGTCATATCACCGCTGTCACCGCGATCTTTAGACATTTCGTAATATGTATTTGCAAGCCCGATAATGGCATCATTTCCATATTGAGCATCATCAATAAGTTTTGAGTAATAATCAAGAGCCTGATTATATTTTCTGGTTTCCAGAGATAAATCCGCAACTCTCATAATTGCATCGTTATAATGAGGGTTAATAGCAAGCACTGTCTTCAACTGTTCCATAGCAAATTCAGCGTCGGAACGTTTTTCGTAAATATTTGCCAGATTTATGTAAGGACGGGAGTTTTCAGGCTTTACAGTTACAGCTTTTTTAAATGAATTTATTGCAGCTGCCTGGTTACCCTGAACCAGATAACATTCACCTTGCAAGGTCAAGGCAGGAGATGAATTCGGATTAATATGCAAAGAGTGGTTCAACCAAGTTAATGCTTTGTTGTAATCCTTCTGTCTGACCGCAACCTGAGCCAAATGGTACATTGCTGTAGGGTTATGAGAATTGTATTTTAAAGATTTCATCAAATAATCTTCAGCTGCAGTAAGGTTACCGTTAATCAACTCAAGATTTCCGAGGTTATCGTAAGCTGTTGCAAACTGTGGATTTATTTTAATAGCTGTTTCAAATAAATCTTTTGCATCATTTCTGTTTCCAAGCTGAAGAGTAGCGACACCCATAGCATTATATGCTTGATAATAATTGTTATCAATATTAACGGCTTTTACAAATTCTTTAATTGCCTCATCAAGAAGATTTTTTGTATCACGAATATAAGTTACATCGGAAGAAGTTCTTCTTTTCATATAAACAAGCCCCTGAGCGTAATGCAAAGGTGCATAATCAGGATGTTCTTTTAACAAAGTATCCAATTCTTTCTGAGCCGGAGCCAATTTTTGCTGCTGAGCCATCCAGATAATTCTCAAAGATTTAGCTTCCAAATCATTCGGATATTTATTCAAAATATCTTTTAATGCAGCATCAGCCTCGCGATAATTGTTGTATTCAATCATTTTATCAACAGAGGCATATTTTTTGTAAACAGTGCTTCCCTTAGCTACCTTAGCCTGTAGTTCCGTAGAAAAAGCACACTGAACGCTTAGGATGTTTGCGAAAATTAATGAAGCTATTAATAATTTTTTACAATTCATGTTATCTCCTGGGATATTATTAAATTTTAATATTTTAATTCTTATAAAAATATTGTATAATAGTTACGGCAAAAAATCAATAAGGCAAATGATGGGTTTAAATTCAAGTTCAAAACATGATTTAGAGGATTTTCGAACATACATTCTTGTGGAGAGAAATTTTTCCAAACATACCGCAAAAGCTTACTGTTCGGATGTTTTAGACTTTTTGCTTTGGATTGGCGATATTGAAGCCTGCGAGGTTACATTTTCAAAGGTTCGTGAATATCTGCATTTTATTCAGAAATTCAATTATAAAAAAAACACAATAGCAAGAAAAATTGCCTCACTCAGAACTTTTTATAAATTTTTGTATCGGGAAAGAAAGATTGAAACAAATCCGGCAATGAATCTTACTGCTCCTAAACGTCCGAAAACTCTGCCAAAATTTTTGACGCCGTTTGAAGTTGAACAAATTCTTAACAACATAAAAATAGAAACACCTGCCGGATTCAGAAATAAAGCTATACTGGAACTTCTCTGGGCAACCGGAATGCGTGTTTCCGAACTAAGCGGATTGAATTTTGAAGATTTAAATCTCTCAAATAATGAAATAAGAGTATTTGGAAAAGGGGCAAAAGAGCGTATAATTCTTGTTTCCGACAGAGCAAAATCTTTTCTGGAAAGATATATAAAAACCGCAAGACCTCTTGTAGCAAAAGGTTACAGAGTCGATGAAAATGAGGATTCACCTGTCTTTATAAACAATACCGGCTACAGGCTGCAAACACGCACTATCAGAAACGTAATAAACGATGTTGTTGAAAGAATTCAACTTCCGAAACACGTAACACCGCACGTTTTCCGCCACAGCTTTGCCACTCACTTAATTGAAAACGGTGCTGATTTAAGAATAGTACAGGAACTTCTCGGTCACGCAAGTATTTCAAATACTCAAATTTACACTCACGTATCATCTCAACACTTAAAAGAAGTTTACAATGAAACGCATCCAAGAGCGTAATTATATTAAGCATTGTAAAGTTATATCTGTTTTATATACTTCCCGGGGCAATTTTTTTGTCAAGCTGTTTTTTATATAAATAACGAGGTATAATGTCTTTATGGATAGTAAAAAAGAGAGAAATCTAACTGTAATAGAAAATACAAAAACAGAAGAAAAGGTTGAAAAAAAGGCTGACAAACTCCGTCAAACAAACCCTATTGCAAAAAAACTGCTCGAATTTCACAACAGCAAAGTTAAAAAATTTTCCGTAAAAGACCTTTTTAAGCAGTAGAACAAAATTTATTTGTAAAAAATCATTTATTTAGAGGATTAAAATCAAGTTTTCAGACGCTAAAATAAGAATGGGTGTAGAATAAACTTTTGGGGAGGAGAGTAATTATGGATTATTCTCAGGAAAAAACAGTTTATCCGATGACAAACGGTGAAATTTCATCTTCCATAACTCAAAGCTGGACAGAGCAGGCACTTGAATGCTATTCAATCGGATGTGACTGTAAAAAATGTTCTCTGGCAAAAGGTAATTATTCTTTTGTCTGCCAGATGCCCAAAGTAATCGAAATTTTAATTAATATAGCTGGCAAACCCCGAAACAATTTGGCATAGAACTCCTTTTTCTAATTCTAATTAACAGGTATAAACTTATACCTGTTTTTTTATTTATAAATCTAACCCGGGGCGTTTTGTGGTATAATAATTTCAAAAAGAGGTTTTTATGGTAACAATAAAACTTACAAAAATGCAGGGCTGCGGAAATGACTTTGTAATAATTGACTATTCTGAATACCAAAAGACTGCAATGCCAATGGATGAATTGGCTAAAAAGGTATGTGACAGGCATTTCGGAGTCGGAGCCGACGGAATGATTATCCCGAACCTTAACGGTGCACAGGCGGAAGGTGATTCACAAAAGGCTGATATCGGCTGGTATTTCTATAACTCTGACGGTTCAATCGCACAGATGTGCGGAAACGGTATGAGATGTTTTGCAAAATATGTTTATGACAAAGGACTTGTAAATAAAAAAGAATTTTCAGTAATGACAGGGGCCGGAATTATAAAACCGAAGATTTTGGATGACGGAAATGTTCGGGTTGATATGGGCATTCCGGTTCTTGAAGATGCAAAAATTCCATTTAAAGGAGAAAGAAAATTAAAGGCACTTGACAGAGAATTTGACATAACACCTGTTTCAATGGGTAATCCGCATTGTGTAATAATCGGAGAGGACGACCCTATGGAAATGGCTCTGAAATATGGTCCGATAATTGAAAAGCACGAATATTTCCCGGAAAAAACCAACACTGAATTTGTAAAAATAATCTCCGGAACCGAAATTGATATGCGGGTTTATGAAAGAGGCTGCGGAATAACTTTAGCCTGCGGAACTGGGGCGTGTGCATCCGTTGTGGCATGTGTTTTAAATAACTTAACAGAACAAACTGTCAAAGTAAATCTTCTCGGCGGGCCCGTATTTGTGGAATGGCAAGGAAGTCCGGCAGAACCTGCAAAAAATATTTTCCTCATAGGTCCTGCAAATTACAGTTTCACAGCCGAATACATGTTGTAAAAATAAATATATTCATGATAATATCAAAACATACACTAGAAAAAGGAGAAATAAATAAATGAAAACTTATGAACTTTTAACTGTATTTAAGCCTAACTTAGATGCAGAAGAAGTAGATAAATTAATCGCAAAAATCAACGATACCATTGTTGAATTTGGCGGAAAAGTTGATTCTACTGACAAAATCGGAAGAAAAAAATTAGCATACGATATCCAGAATTTCAGAGACGGATTTTTCGTGACTATGGTACTGGCATTGCCTGCTGATAAAGTTGCAGAATTCAAAAGACAGTTGAGATTAAGCGACAACATTATCAGAACAATGTTTATGGAAGTTTCTGCAAAAGCTTCTGTGTAGCGTAAGCGAGCTGAGGGCGGAGGCTTGACGGCGAAATAAACAAAGTTTATGAAGACGGCAAACGAAGTCCTGTTAAATGCGAGCGAACAGGATTTGCGGACGGATTGAGTGAAACGAAATCCGGATAGCGAACAATTTGAGCATTAAAGGCAAAGCCTTATTTGCGAAACTTTGTGAGCGTAGAGCAAATCCAAGACAGCGTAAGCGAGCTGAGGGCGGAGGCTTGACGGCGGAATAAACAAAGTTTATGAAGACGGCAAATGAAGTCCCGTTAAATGCGAGCGAACAGAATTTGCAGACGGAAGAAGCCGAAAAAGGCAAAACAAATCCGGAATAATTCACCACTTGCAAAGCTCAGATTGAGCGGCAGTAAATTAAAAAGAAAAGGAATAAAGATGTCATTAGCTAAATCAGTAGTAACAGGAACTGTTTACAGACAACCGGAAAAACGTTTTACTCAAAATAATGTTGCGGTGTCTGCATTCGTTCTGAACGCAGGCGACAGAGAAGAAATGCTTTTAAGAGTCCTGTCAAAAAGAAATGCTCTTGATGAAATCGTTTCATCACTGGAAAAAGGCGACAGAGTTCTTGTTGAAGGCAGACTTCAGACAGCGGCGGTAAAAATGGATGACGGTTCCGAAAAAAGAATTTACGAAATAGATGCAAATACAATCGAAAAAATCGGCGAAAGCAGTTTTGACGGAAGTTCTGCATCATCAGGAAGTTCAAAATACGGAACTGATGAAATCGTAAAATTCGAATCGGATGACTTTTCAAACGAACTGATAGGTGAAGACGAAATTCCGTTTTAGCTTATTTGCGAAACGTTGTGAGCGTAGAGCACAAATCCAAAACAGCGTAAACGAGCTGAGGGCGGAAGCTTTACGGCGAAATAAACAAAGTTTATGAAGACGGCAAAAGAAGGCCCGTAAAAAGTGAGCGAACACAGACAAAAGTAAAACAGATAAAAATAAGGTCGAGCCGGTTTTCCGGCAAAATAGAAAGGTAAAATATAAACAATGGCAAGACAAGATGCTCAGGATAAGAAAAAACGTAAAAATTGCAGCCTTTGTGCAGACAAAGTAGAAGCAATCGACTACAAAGATGCAGTAAAATTAAAAAGATACCTGACAGAAGCAGGAAAAATTATTCCTCGCAGAATTACAGGCAACTGTGCTGCTCACCAGAGAATGATTGCTAAAGCTATCAAAAAAGCAAGAGAAGCTGCTATCATTCCTTATGTTTTTGATTAATTCTAAAACAACATACTAAAAAGAACTCCCGACATATTGTCAGGGGTTCTTTTTTAGTACATTTTATGCTAAAATTAAGTTATGAATTTTGAGGAAAAAACTCTAGAATCCGAATGCGTCTATAACGGGAAAATAATGACAGTCTGCCGTGACAATGTTGAAATTGCAAACGGCAGAAAATCTTTCAGAGAAGTTGTTCATCATTCCGGCGGTGTTGTAATTCTTGCCGTTACAAATAAAAATACCATATTGACGGTAAAACAGTTCAGATATCCTATAAAAGAAACTTTTTTAGAACTTCCTGCAGGTAAGTTAGAAAAAGGTGAAGACCCTGATTTTGCCGCAAAAAGAGAATTGGAAGAAGAAACAGGCTATAAGGCCGGCAAGTGGACTTCTCTAGGATATATCTTTACTTCTCCCGGATACAGCGATGAAAAACTTTACCTTTACCGTGCGGAAGATTTGGAATTTGTAGGCGAACATCCGGATGAAGGCGAAATTATAAAAGCTTTTGAATATCCTGTAAGTGAAATAAAAGAAAAGATTAAAAACGGCGAAATTAATGATGCAAAAACAATTTGTGCCGTGATGAGAGGTCTATATGATTAAAATGGTTGCAACCGACATTGACGGAACTATCGTCAAATGGGGCAGTGAATATAGCGACGGTGTCAAAAATTGTATAAAGAAATTATGTGAAGACGGCGTCAAGGTTGTTCTTGTAACAGGCAGAATGCATTGTGCAACAACCCGTGTTGCAAAAGATTTAGGTCTGGAAACACCTATTGTATCTTATCAGGGCGGACTTATTAAAAATAAAAACGGAGAAACTCTTTATCAGCAGAATTTGGATTCGGATACAGCTAAAAAAATTATAAAATGGGCAAGAAAAAATGATGTTCATATAAATTTATATCTTGATGATAAATTATACGTTGAAAAGGACAACGAGTTTGTAAGAAAATACACTGACGGAAAATTTATATCTTATGAAGTCTGCAATTTTGACGATTTGAATATCGAAAACGTAAATAAAATTCTTGCAATAGATTTTAATGATGCAGAAAGAGTTACGGGCTGGGTTTGCGAACTCCGCAAAAACCACCCTGAACTTTATATAGTTAAATCAACACCGTATTTTTGCGAAATAGGCAGTTCCAAGGCAAAAAAATCTGCCGGAGTGGAGTTCCTCGCAAACCAATGGGGAATTAAAAAAGATGAAATTCTCACTATAGGCGATCAGGACAATGATATAGAACTTTTAAAAGCCGGCGGTGTACCTGTAGCAATGGGAAATGCCTCTGATGATTTGAAAAAATATGCATGTTACATAACTGATACCGTAGAAAATGACGGTTTTGCAAAAGCCGTTGACAAATTTGTATTTCAAAAGACTGAAGTTTAACAGTTTTCCGCAAGAGAATTTTCTATAAGGCAATGCAAAGCATTGCTATTCTTTACGTTTTTATTATTTTGTAAACAAATATTAAGAGTATGTAAAATTTATATCTTCTTTAAGCAATTTTTAAATACAAAAATACTTTATATAAATACAAGAGAAAAATTTGAGATAGGAAAAAGATAAAGTACGCACATGAGATGTAAATTTTTGTAACAAAACAAGAATATTTCAGCTTAATCATTAAAGATTAAACAGCAATATGACGATTAAGAGAATGTGAGTAAATTAAAACGGAGAAAGACAAAATGGCAATCGAATTTAACGGAAAATTTGGAAATGTGAACAACGCTCAGGTATCCGGCAAAAAGACTGTAGATACTGAGGGTAAAAAAAGTTTGGCAGCTCAAAAGAATGTTTTTGAAGATGCCGGTAAAGTTGATAATAAATATCAGGGCGAAAAAACTGATTTATTAGACCCTACAGCTTACTACAATTCATTAGGAGTAAGCCTCGGCAACACAAAGAAAGCTGATTTGAATTCTCAAATCTCCAATTTAGTAGGAGCTTCCGTAATGAAACGAGTCGCGGCAACTTCTCCTGAATCAGTACAGGAAATCTCTACTGCAGCAAACTTTGCATATGATGATATTCTTGCTGATGATACACAGGCTTTATATGCTATGGCAGGATTAAAACAGCCTGTTAACGCTCCTTCTCTGGAATCTATGCAGGCAGCTCTGAATGAATCTGCTTTTGTAAACGCATTATTTGTTTAAGTCTTATAAATAAAACATTTACTCACACATTGTTTAACGGCCGGCACATAAACCGGCCGTTTCATTTATGTTATAATTATGGCAAAGGAGCAAATAATGAAAAATAAAGCTGTTGATTATTACATAAATAAAGGATATTCGTGTTCGGAAAGCGTTGTAATGGCTGCGATTGATGCAGGATTATGTGACAGGAGTCTGCTGCCATGTGCAACAGCTTTTTCAGGCGGAATGAGTTCAGGATGCCTTTGCGGAGCTGTTGCGGGAGCCCAGCTCGTTATAGGTTATAATTACGGAAAAAATAATTCAAAAGGTAACGAAGTTGAAGCAAGACTAAAAGCAGCAAATATGGTTGAAGAATTTAAGAAAAGACATAAAGTTACTTGTTGCAAGGTTTTGACAGCAGGATTAGAAGGAACTGAACGAAAACAACACTGCTGTAATATGGTTGGTGACAGTGCAGAAATACTTGAAGAATTAGTTAAGGTGAATATCAATGCTTAATATAATTGCAATCTTTACCGGAGGAGGTATTGGTGCGGTTATACGATATCTGACAGGACTTATAATACTTAAATACTCACATTTAAGTCTTCCTCCGGCTACTTTTATAGTAAACGTTGCAGGAAGTTTTTTAATTGGATTTTTGTATATATTTTTCATTGAAAAACAAGAGCTTAATCCCGCAATTAAATTAGCACTAACTGTGGGTTTTTGCGGCGGGTTAACAACATTCAGTACGTTTTCTCTTGAACTTTTCGAAATGATTAAAAATGCACACTTTATAAATGCATTTTTATATGTAATAATAAGTATCATAATATGTGTGACAGCAGTAATTACAGGAGCTTATATTGCAAAATTTTGTATTTGATAAATTGAATTTCCTCACTGCAGGAATGCCTCTAAAAACCGGAAAAGGCAGTTATGAACGTGCATTTGATATTTTGGAAGAATTACATCTTGACGGGATGGAACTGGAATTTGTCCATGGGGTCAGAATGAGTGAAGAAACAAGGAAACTTGTAAACACAAAACGAAAAGAAAAAAATTTAATACTTACGGCTCACGCCCCGTTCTATATAAATCTTAATTCTCCGGAAGAAGAAAAAATTGAAGCAAGTGTACAAAGGATTATAGAAACAGGTATTGCAGCTCATGCAGCAGGAGCTTTCAGCATCACTTTTCACGCCGCATATTATATGAAAAGTGATAAGGAAGATGTTTACCAAAAAATAAAATCAAAAGTTGAAATTATTTCGGATATGTTTAAAAACGAAGGTATAAATGTCTGGATTAGACCGGAAACAACAGGAAAAGCTACTCAATGGGGCGATTTGGAAGAAATAATCAGGCTTTCCAAGGAAATAAATAATGTTCTTCCGTGTGTTGATTTTTCACACCTGCATGCTCGAACAGTAGGACAGTATAATACTTATGACGAATTTTGTAAAATTCTGGAAAAACTGGGAAAAGAAATCGGCTCCTATGCTTTGGACAACTTCCACGGACACCTCGCCGGAATAGATTACGGTGATAAGGGCGAGAAAAAACATCTTATACTTGAAGAATCTGATATGAATTATAAAGATCTTATGAAAGCTCTTAAAGAATTCAACGTCAAAGGTGCTTTAGTCTGTGAAAGTCCGAATATAGAAGATGATGCTGTTTTGATGAGAGAATATTATTATTCTTTGTAAATTTTCTTTACATTTATAACAAATTTTTTCTCGTATGTGTTTTTATGTAAATATCAGGTAGAAGTAAGAAAGTTCAGAAAGGTTTAATATGTCATTAAGCGTAAACAAAGTTGCTTTTGCAGGAACATCAAATGCCGGTAATGTTTCTAACGTAAATACTCCGAAAAAAACAGCATTTAACACAAATTTATTGGAACAGGAACCTCAGAAAGATTCGGTAAATTTCACCGGCGGAAAAGATTTAACTGATGAAGAGAAAAAAGAACTGATTCTTAAGGCCAGAACAAAAGCAGCCGGCTACTCTTTCTGGTTTGGACCTTTAAGTGTTCTATACTATGGTTTAAGATCCGATAATACTGTTGCAAAAAAATACGATTTGGACCCGAAAGAAGATAAAAAGTTAATCAAAAAAATTAAAAACGAACAGTTACTCTGGACATTACCGGCATGTATTCCCGGAGTAAGCCTTGTAACAGGCGGTGCAGCATACTTATATAACAAAAACTGCGATGCCGATAATATTGATTTATAATTAACATAATCCAAATATTAAAGAAAATTACAAAAAGTGCCGATAATAAACTATCGGTACTTTTTTATGCAAGAAAATAAAGAAAGGTCTTTTTTATGTTTAATTCGGTCAATAATCCATTCGGGAGAAAAATTGAATCTTCTACATCCTCTGACAGCAACAGACAGCATAGAGAACAGCAGCAGGAGCAAAAAGAAAAAAAATTTCTGGAACAAGAAGAACCTGATGAAGTAAAAATAGGCGGACGGCCTGTCCTTACGGAAGATGAAATTAAATATATGGTGCAGGATTACATCAACAAAATTAAAGACGAACACTTAAATGAACCAAAGGTTATTGAAAAAGCCGACAAATTTCTTGCTAAATTCGATGTAAAAAAATTTATGAAACAAAATCCTAACCTTACTGCACCGGATTTTTACATGGTTATGTACTCTGAAACAGAATATCTGACAAAGAGATAAGCAAAAAGGTCTCTTGTCATAAAATTATCTGCTATATACTTAAATCCACAAAATGTTCCTGTTCACCAACAGTTGTAACTTTTAATTTATTTAAATTTTCAGTATCAAACTGAAAAATATTTGCAGAAGAAAAATAAGCCGGACGGTTCTTACTTTTATAGACAACAACCTGCTCTTCATAATTCTTATTAAAAATTTTATCAGCAACCGCACGAATTTTTTCAAAAATATGATTTACACATGGTTTTAAGACTCCTTCGTCTTCATAACCCGGAACATTATAAAATATTTTCGCTCTTTTACTTAAATCTATTATATTTAAATTCTTTTGAATTTCACTTCCGACAGATACCGCCTGCCTATCAGTACTATATGGAAGAAAATGCGAAAGAACAACTAATGGTTTGCCGTTTTTGTCTTTCATTACAACACCGACAGAATTACAGCTGGCAAGAGCGTCTGTATAAACGGTATTAACACCGTCAGGAGCAATTCTTGCTGTTTTAGTCTCATTCATACCAACATGAACAATACTTTTATTGCCGCGGGCAATCTGCCTTGAAAGAACCATTTCAGGCATTGATTTAAGATTTTCTGAATTTGTTTTTGCTAATATCGAACGTGATGGCAAAATTTTTCTTGTTAAATTTTGTATTGACATCTTTTAACCTTTACTTACTACAATCTGACATAAATAAAACATGTAAAGATTAAAAATTGCCCCTCTAGTCTTCATCAAGACTCAAAACTGCCATAAAAGCTTCCTGAGGAACTTCTACACGGCCGACAGACTTCATACGTTTTTTACCTTTTTTCTGTTTTTCAAGCAGTTTACGCTTTCTTGTAATATCACCGCCGTAACATTTATCAAGTACGTTTTTACGCATTGCTTTTATATTTGTTCTCGCAATAACTCTTCCGCCAACGGCAGCCTGAACAGGAACTTCAAATAACTGACGGGGAATTATTTCTTTTAATTTCGTTGTAAGTTTTTGACCTATATAAAAAGCATTATCCTCATGGCAAATTACTGAAAGAGCATCAACAACTTCACCGGCAAGCATTATATCAAGCTTCACGAGCTTTGAACGTTTGTAGTCACAGAACTCATAATCCATGCTTGCATAACCTTTTGAACGGGATTTAAGCTGATCATAAAAATCTGTTATAACTTCACTTAAAGGAATTTCATAATCAAGACTTGCTCTTATTTTATCAAGGTAAGCCATATTTTTGAAAATCCCGCGTTTTGACTGTGCAAGCTCCATCAAAGTTCCTACGTATTCGTTAGGTGTAATTATTTGAACTTTTACATAAGGTTCTTCAATATAATCTCTGACCTGTGCCGGCGGAAGATTGGCAGGGTTATCGATTTCCACCATCTCACCGTTTGTTTTGTAAACCCTGTAAACAACGGAAGGTGCCGTTGTAACCAAATCCAGATTATATTCTCTTTCCAGACGCTCCTGAGCGATTTCCATATGCAGCATACCTAAAAATCCGCATCTGAATCCGAATCCTAAAGCACTGGATGTTTCCGGCTCAAATGTTATACTGCTGTCGCTTAGTTTCAGTTTTTCCAGAGCTTCTTTTAAATCCGCATAATCTTCGTTATCAACAGGATACATTCCTGAAAATACCATAGGCAAAGCTTCTTTATAACCCGGAAGAGGTTCTTTTGCTGAATTTTCAACCGTCGTAAGCGTATCTCCGACAAATCTCGTTAATTCTTTTATAGAACCGGCGAAATATCCAACATCACCACAAACAAGTTCATCAACCTGAACCCTTGCAGGTGTCTGATAACCAAGTTCAATAACATCATACTCTTTACCGGATGCCATAAATTTAACTTTATCACCGAGTTTTATTTTTCCGTCTATAACTTTGAAGAAACAGAGTGTTCCGAGATACGGATCATATGCACTGTCAAAAACCAGAGCTCTCAATGGTTTATCAGAAGTATCAACAGGCGGTGGAATTAAATCGACAACAGCTTCCAAAACATCTTCAATCCCTTCTCCGGTCTTTGCACTGACAGGAATTGCAAGAGAAGCGTCAATCCCTAAAACTTCTTCTATTTCAGCCTTTACAGCTTCAACATCTGCTGATGGCAAATCAATTTTGTTTATAACAGGAATAATCTCAAGATTTTGTTCTGCCGCAAGGTAAACATTCGCAAGCGTTTGTGCCTCAACACCCTGAGTTGCATCAACTATCAGCAATGCCCCCTCACACGCAGCCAGAGAACGTGATACTTCATAAGAAAAATCAACGTGCCCGGGAGTATCAATAAGATTCAAAATATAATCCTTACCGTTTCTTGCCTTATAATTCATTCTTGCTGAATTTAATTTAATTGTAATCCCGCGTTCGCGTTCAATGTCCATAGAATCCATAATCTGATCCTGCATATCACGCTGGGCAACGGTTCCCGTTTTTTCAAGAAGTCTGTCGGCAAGTGTTGATTTTCCGTGATCAATGTGTGCTATTATACAAAAATTTCTTACGTTCTCTTTATACTTCATAACCTTATTATATTTGAAAAACCATCAACTGCAATAATATTACTTATAAAAGCGTAATATTTTTCGATAATAACTATTAATAATATTTCCGTTTTTGTTTTTTTGATGTATAATTTTTTTGTTGGAATTTACGGTTTATATAGTGAAAGTCCTGATATATTTACAGCATTTCTAAAATACAGTAAACAAAAAGTAAAATGAGGCAAAAAATCGACAGGTACTACTATAACAACCAGCTTTTAAAATCACATGCGGCGGAATTATGAAAGAAGATATTAAAAATAATATTTCGGAACTAATTGAGCTTATGAACATGCTCACAGAAGAAAAAAACTATATTGAAATTCTAAAAGGTTATTGCGAAAACAACCTTGAAAAATCGGATGATTTAAATAAAATCTATCCGATTATTGAAATTATATGCAGTATGCATGAAACAAATTACTCAAAGGTGAATACTATTCTATACGGTTAAGGATATCAAATATAGCAGAAGCAATTTTTTTATGCTCAACCTCTTCATAATGCAAGCCGTCTATTTTCGACGGTCTTGCAATTTCTTTCAAATCCAATAACTTACAATTTTCTTTTTCTGCTATTCTTTTATATATTACAGATAAATGTTTTGATTTTTCTATAGAAGTATGGTCAAACATTGCAGCAAAAAAGCTGTGCAAAATATCTACACCTATTACAGAAGGAGAAACCAGTAAAATTTCTGCATCAGGAATTTTTGAGCGAACTATATTTACAAGTTTATTTATTCCTGCTTCAAATTCATCCAGTGTAACGTTATAAGCAAATTGCAAATCATTAATACCTATTGCAAGTATAACGACATTTATATCCGGAGTCAGAAAAGAAGGAAGAATTTTATAGCCTGTTTCGTTAAATCCTGCAGGGTTATCACAAAAGGCTGTTCTATTGTTACATCCGGCTTCTATTACCTCAAAATTATTTTGTGCAAGTGTTTGTATAATACCGCTCCAGCGTATATTTTTATCGTACCTTCCGCCGGAGGATGGTATAAATCCGTAAGTATTGCTGTCACCGAAACACAAAACTTTTTTCATAGTATTTTATTTTTTTAAAATTTTTCCGAGTTTTTTAACAGTTTTAATATCTTCAACAGGCGATTTACCGGTAGTGGTAAGATAGTTTCCTATCAAAATACCTTCAACGCATGTTTTAAGAGCTTTTTCCTGATTTTCTTCAGATAACCTCATCCTTCCGCCACAAAAACGCAAAACAGCTTTTGGATTCGCAATCTTAAAGATAGCAAGAGTTCTCAAAATATTTTCTTCATCAATTTTGTCATGATAATTCTCAAACGGAGTCTGCGGAATAGGCATAAGAATATTTATAGGGATACTGTCAGGTTCAATTTCCGCGAGTTCCATTGCCATTTCAATTCGCTGTTCAACAGTTTCGCCCATACCGAGAATTACTCCGCAGCAAAGTTCCATGCCATATTTTTTTACAAGTTTACATGTATTAATTCTGTCCTCGTACGTATGAGTAGTACAAACTTCAGGATAGTAAGAACGGCAGGTATTAATATTATGATGAAATCTTTTCAGCCCGCTTTTTGCAAGTTTTTGAGCCATTTCTTCATCAAGAATTCCGATAGAAGCACAGCTCTTAACCCCGTCAACTTTATTTAATTCTTCAATAAGATTAACAACTTTATCAAAATCTTCTTCCGCCGGATTTTTACCGGATGTAACGATTGAAAAGCGGTCTGCTCCAAAACTTTTTGCTTCTATAGCCGCATCAATGACTTTATCCGCCGGCATCAAAGGATATGTTTCTATATCAGTTCTATAATAAGAACTTTGAGCACAGTATTTGCAATTTTGTGAACATTTTCCGTTTCTGGCATTTACAATAGAACAAAATTCAATCTCATCGCCGACATATTCGGAAGCTTTTTTTAAAAGCTTATCCAAATCTGTATTATAGAGATTAATAAGTTCTTCTTTTGATAATTTCAGGGTATTCATTTTTATAATATTCTTTCTTATCTGATTTGAACAGGCATAATCAGGCATACAAAATCTTCATCACTGTTAGGTCTCAAAACAGTAGCTGAAAGACTTGTATTCAGTCCGATACAAACATCGTCTCCGTCAATTTTCTTTAAGGCGTCGAGAAGAAACTTGTAATTAAAAGCAATAGCCAAATCTTCATAATTATAATTTATAGCAAGTTCTTCTTCAGATTTACCTGAATCAGGAGTATCTGCTGTCAGTTTTAACAGGTTATTAGTAAATTCAAGTTTTACAATACTTGTTTTGTCGTTAACCATAATAGCAACACGTTCGATTGCCGAAATAAGTTGTGAAACATTAACCTGAGCTGTTTTCGGGCTTTCAGACGGAATAAGCTGATTATATTTTGGAAACTGACCTTCTAAAAGTCTGGAAATTGTAGTAGTTTTTTCTGATTTAAATATAATTTTTGTTTTTTCAGTATAAATTTTAACGGAATCTTCTTCTATATAAGAGCTTATTCTGATAAATTCATTGAGAGCTTTAGAAGGTATAATCAGTTGTTGAGATTTACCTTCCGGATTTTTAATTTTTTCTCTGACACGGGCAAGTCTGTTACCGTCTGTAGAAGCAATTTCAAGAACTTCGTTTTGAATATCGCAAACAATACCTGAAAGAAGATTGCTGGTTTCATAACTAGCAGCTGCAAAACCCGCCTGTTCAACAGCTTTTGTCAATGGTTTAATTTCTATTTCCAGGCAATCTGCATCTGCAGTTTCTACATTATATACTTCAGGAGGAAATTCGTTTGCTGAAATACCGATAATATCAAATTTCGAGTTTTGACAGGTTATGTTCACCGTATTTGTATCAGGAGCCATTTCAAAAGTTATCAGTTTATTGCCGAGTTTAGAAACAATTTCTTTTAAAGTAGAAGACGGAAGTGTTATTTTACCTTCTTCTTCAACCTGAGCATCAACAAGAGCTATTACAGTCAAATCCAAATCTGTTGCAATTAGTTTGATTGTACCTTTATCAATGGTTTCAATATAAATGTTAGCAAGAACAGGCTGTAAAGCTTTATTACTGGCAGCTTTTTCAACAATATTTATACCGTTATACAAATCCTCTTTTTTTATTACAAATTTCATATCCCTTAACTCCTTTTAAATTATCTTCTATAAGAGTTATTATATAATAAAGAT